>Ga0302127_10000432_pt1 | contig 22919 bp, 19 predicted proteins | sample CB4_SCM_MG_FD_204452 | JGI IMG/M metagenome (GOLD analysis project Ga0302127, IMG submission 204452) | Marine microbial communities from Western Arctic Ocean, Canada - CB4_SCM | ecosystem: Environmental > Aquatic > Marine > Oceanic | place: Canada: Western Arctic Ocean | collected 2017-09-24
TTTTCAAGAAATGAGCAAGGGTTGCATCGATATCTTGCACAGCTAAAAAGAGATTTTTCTTTAGTGGATTCCACCCTTGTTGACGCCAACCTCGGATGGCCCAACCACCGCACAAGACCGGGGTTTCTCCGCCGACCGAAGCGATGATTTTCTTGGTTTCATTGAATGATATCGGTGCGCCTCGAAGGTACTTTCCGGGGACGATTGCACCTGCTAAAATAATAATGCCCAATCGGTTTTCTAAACTCTTAGGATCGAGCCTAAAACCATCGATGGTTTGGTAAGAATATGGGATTTTTTGTTGTTCTAAAACCCCACAGATGTAGCGGATATGGAATCCGATATAAGGTGGAACACCAAAGGCTGCAGGCTCATCTTCATAGCCGTCGATAACCAACCAGGAGGGGTCTCCCGACTCAACCATCTCAATAGACCTCAATTCTTTTTGTGGCGACGAGGCTTCTTCTTAGAATCTTCCTCTTCTTCAGCCTGTGCTCTGAGTTCCCTTTGGGATTTTCCACCCTCTGGCCCAGACCTTTGATTTCTTTGATTTTGATCTCGAGGCTTTGAAACCTCGACCTTGATGGTTCGTCCCATCATCTCATAACCATTCAACTTTGCAGCAACCGCTTCGGCTGCCGATTCTGGTTTTACGGTGACGAAAGCGAAGGCTTTCTTTCGACCGCTTTTATCGGTCGCCCATTCAGCGTGAACACTTTCACAATCATCTCTAAACAATGCTGCTAATTCGTCTTCAGTCGCCTTGAATGGGATATTGCCAACATAGATTCTTGCACCATCAGGCCTTTTTTGACGAGGTTTGTCCTCTTTTGGAGCATCGGCATCTCGAACGCCAAGAGGGCGTCCTTTGATTCTCTGACCATTCAGAGCCGCAATCGCCGCATCAGCCATTTCCTTCTTAGCGAATGTAATGAATCCGAATCCACGGCTATTGCCATTTTCATCCTTCATCAAGGCAAAATCGGTGATCTTACCATGGTCCTTGAATTTATCTTTTAACTCTTCATCCTCGAGGTCACGACTGATTCCACCGATGAATAATCTGCAGCCAGGTGCGGCTTTTTGACGTCGTTCTCGGCCACCGCTTTGACCACCTTCGCCTTCGAATTTGAAATATTCACGCTCTCGGCCATCCTCGCGGATATCCTCGGCGATGAATGTTGCACGACCAGCACTTCCTTTGGCGAATAATGCTTCTGCTGCACCACCCCAGCGCTTACCTGCACCGTTGAGTGCTGCATTACCACTTGCGCCGCCGAAATCATCGGCAAGAGCACGGAAGGAGCGAGTATCACAAGTTGGACAGAGCACATTCCAGTCGCCATCTTGGTCAGCGGTGAATAAATCGCCACACGGTGGACAAAGCGCCCATAGTATGCCACAAATATCTTCTTCTCTCATATCGACTCGCAGAACACTACCAGCATCGATTACCTTTGCTCGGACAATATCTCGGCGTCTTAAGCCATCAGCACAATGATGGAGGAATCTATCGGTGATTTTAGTAACGTGTAATTGTGCGAATAATTGGCTTGCCTCGATTGAACGGTTAGCTTTGCCTTCAACGCTTAAGATCTGAATTTCGCTAGATTTTTCGTATAGTTTTACAACTTCTCCAATGACGTAATCACCGACCTCTACCTCTAGTAAATCAGTATAACTTTCGATAGATAATTTACCCTCGTTGTCAACTAAAGTTCCGGTGACCAATGCGATTAGGTCATCGTTTTGTTGCATTACGCCGTCTCCGGCTTCAAATTTGTCTGCAGCACCTATTACATTGCCTGGAGTGATGATAGTTGTCATAATTTCACGATCGTTTTAGGGGGGTGTTACCCGGGTGGGTAACGGGAATGGGATAGTTGAGGCCGGGGGCTCATTACCTTTGAACCCCGCTCATCTTTCGATACGCCAACAGGTGATGGATGTCGTGCCGGTTCGGCTGGTATGATGGCCATAAGTTGCAGGCATTCTGAACTCCGCATCCAAGATTTTTGTTCCTTCTGGGAGATGTTTCGCATTGGCATTATGCATGATATGTAAAACGGGAGCAACCTCTAAAGCGGTTTCAAAAAATATTCGATCTGCTCCTTTTGTTTGAACTCCCCAGGGGGGATTGGTAATCACTATATCGACATTGGGCAATTCGACTTCTCCGACCTTTCCAACGATTGTTTGGCCTAAGTTTTGACATAATAATGCAGCATCTTCAGCGCATTCTACAAAGATTACATCGGCTCCAAGAATTTGTGCACCATGACCCAAAATCCCATTTCCGGCACCAAGATCAAGGACGGTCTTTCCTTTGAGTCCATCGATTTCATCGATCAGCATTAACCACTTGGCTGCTAAATCGCCTTCGGTTTGATATTGTTCCAATTCGACCGAATTACAGGGATGACGAGGCAATTTGCTCAAAGCGATTGCCAAGTGGCGCAATCGCATTTATCTCACCAGCCACGCTGCTGTTGTTGGTACTGAATTTGTTGTGCTTGCACTTGCTGAACTTGATACCTTATCGCTTCGGCTTCCATTCGAAGTCGAGCGATGAGTTGGTCTCCGGGTTGTTGGCCGCCACAGAATCGACAGAATCGGGTACCATCGGCTTGCATCTGACCACAATTTACACAGAATGCCATGACACAACCACCTATTATCCTCTATTGAAACCTTTCTGATTTAAGTGACCATTTGCATGAATACTGGCCATGTCTCAAAACCGATCGCCATCGCTCTCTCTTGCACATCAGCCAATCTCGCATCAGACATCATATCCGATGGGTCAACCCCTTCGTCCAATAATTCCTGAACGATGGCTTTGAATTCTTTTCCGATCGGTGGTGAATCATCGACCTCCGGCTCAGCCTCGGGTAAGGGAATGCTCTCGTCATTTTCGATAACCTCTGGTTGGCTAGGTAGTGCAACCGGCAAATCTGGGACCATTTGAGCGATGAAAGCCGCTTCGGTTTCCATTTTTGGTTCGATGATTGATTTTGGTTCAATGATTGATTTTGGTTCAATGATTGGTTTTGGTTCAACTTGTGGGACCGCTACTACTTCCGGTTCGGCCTTTGCGAGTCCGATTCCAAGTATTTCCGCCTGTTGGCGGGCTAATTCCGCGGCTTGACGGCGTGGCAATGATACGAATGCTTTGCCGTTTACTGCTGTGATTGGATATGGCAGGTGGTAGGTTGCTAAAGAGGGTAAATCAGGATGCCTAAAACACAGGATTGTGATATTTTCAAATGGTCGTTGATTTGGTACGTCCATCGAAAATGGAACTGGTGCGATTTCGATAGTACTGCGCAACCAGCCCTCTTGAGTTACCAATTGTTGCATCCAAGGGCCGAGGTCAGCGCTGGCTAAGTCAACGAATTGGAAGGATGCACTACGGTGGTCGAATCCTTGGCCTTCCAATAAATCGATTTGAGCGCGCGGCCGGTTGAAAATTCCCATTACTGGTTGACCGTGGTCGATCATATCGCCATGCAATTCGAGCAATTTTCTTTGCTTTCGTGGTAGTAAAAGCATGATTTGAAGCCTTGCAGCATTGGGGTCCCAAATATTTCCCCAGCGTTTTCCGGCTTCATCGTATAATTGTTTGAACGTCATGTCCGGAATCATTGCTGTGACGCCCATACGACCACCAGTCCCTGCTCAATAGGCTCCACTATTTGGTGATGTAGGCTTTTTGGGCCGCGAATTCTGCTAATAAAATCAAACCGCCAGCGGCCCCTCTTACCGTATTATGGGACAGAGCGCTGAAACTAACTACATTTTCAGATATTGAAATATCACCTATGGTTGTCGTCATTCCGCCACCTGCCCACAAATCTTTTTCTCTGGATGGACATTCATCGATTATTTTTATTAATTTTGTTGGAGATGATGGTAGGTTTAAATTTGCAATAGACATCTCTTTTTTGATTTGTTTGAGAGTTATTTTATCTCTGAATTTTGCTTTTACAAATACCAAGTGGCCATCCTTTTGAGCCACTCGGTTACAGGTAGCTTTGACCGGGATGTCAATGCCTAAGAGGTGTTTTAATTCAGAACAGAGTTTTTCTTCCTCCCCCTCGATAAAAGGATCGACTTCACCTGAAAGCGCCTTTTCATCGAATAATAATCTCCACCCTGCTCCCGATAAGGCTTGTTGGGTTGATATTTCCACCTCCTCGATTCCAAACTGTTTCAGTCCAGAAAGTCCCATCGCTACCGGAACTACCGTGCAATTGGTCGCACAGGCGTGGCCGTTAAAAATTTCAAAGTCCTCTGGGTTAATTTCAGGAATAACCAACGGGACTCCGGAAGTAAGCCTATGTGCGGAAGAATTAGAAAAGACGTTAATCCCCTTACCGACCAAATCGAGTTCAACTTGTTTTGCGATATTAGAAGGAAGGGCAGAAAATGCGATATCAACATTCCCAATCTCATGTATAGCAGTGATCATTAAATTATAAATTGGTCTTTCGGTATCCAATCTCCATTCTATTTCACTATGGTGTTTTCCAATGTTTTTTGCCGAGCCAGAAATCGCTTTTACCGAAAAAAGCGGATGATTTTCTAGCAATTGTTGCAATCTTTGCCCGACCAGACCAGTCGCACCTAAAATCGCTACATTGAAGGTCATTTTTTAGCCTCTATGGGCAATGGAAACAGTTTCCTAATGATGAGTTTTCTCGCTATCGAAGAACCGTCTTTTAAACTACCCAGTTTGGCGATTCCGGTACGTTTTGAATAACTGATTGGCAGGTGATTTATTGGAATCTTTCGATTGACACAGCAGGTATACATCTCCGCTTCGATTTCAAACCTCATCGAATTCAATTGCATTTTTGCAATCGATTCTCTAGTAAATGCCCAAAAACCAGAGCAGAGGTCATTGATTACTCTGCCATGAAGAGATACCGCCATCCAAGTCAATAAATGGTTGCCGATCCAATTGAATGGGCTCATGGCCTCAGGGTGTAACCTCCCCCTTAGCCTGTCTCCGATTACCACTCCGCCAGGTGGTAAACTTTCAATCATAAGTGGGATTTCTTCAGGGGAATATGTTCCATCGGAATCTAGCATTACCAATACCTCGTCGCCGCTTTCTAAAAACGCGTCAAATGCTTGCCGCATACCAGCGCCTTTACCTTCCCCCCATTGGCAGTGGAATTCGCAACCGAGTTTCAGAGCTTCTTTTTGGGTTAAATCACAAGATCCGCCATCGATAACAAATACTCTCGGTTTCCAACCTAAATCCTCCAATTCACCGAATGGAATTCGGCCATATACTAGAGGTAAAGCCTCCTCCTCATCGAGAGTCGGCAGCATGATGAATACCCCTCGCATGGTAGTTTGGGTGTTGTTCTACTTGTCTAAGTTTGCGCCAAATCTGCGACTTGAACACTCAATTCAATCCAATGTATCCTCAAGCCGGTTTGGTCGATAATCCGCTCACCCCGGCCCGACAAGCCCAAGGGGTTGAGCCAATAATGGCTCTTGGATTCAACTTTTATTTCATATTCAGAAAACCCACCCTGAACACAGGTTTGAGTCCACCCGCTTCCCTGAATAATTTTTCCATCGAATGAAGCCTCGATATCACCTATTTTTTCTGTGACCAAACAGACCATTTGGTCCGATGTTGAATCGATGATTACATTCTTTGTCCCGGAGTAAAGATGAAGACGATTCGACCCAAAGTTGAAGGGATCATTAAATCTGTGGTTTTCCCAAGGATCCGGGCGCATATTTTCGCCTTCAATTTTAATAAAAACCGATTCGCTGAAAACTGCAAGATTCCCTCTTAATTCCCAAAGTCTTGAACCATCCTCATCGGCGAGTAATTCCCACCAAGGTGATGATGCGAGATGCCACCCCATCACACCCATCGGTGATGAGACCGCGTGGGTAATTCCCTCTAGTTGTAAATTGGTAATGTCATTTTTGATAATTGCATTTGTTATAATGTTTTGAACCGATTGAGTTTGATGTAATAATCCCAAACTTGGAATAGCGGTAATACCTATATCTTGTTCCATATTCAAAATATGTCCCCAATGAGCGTTTTCATTATAGATTATTGAACCTGCAGGAAGATCACTAAGCAAGGATTGAATTCGTTCATCGCCTTCGGTAATTGCATATAATTCATCGTGATTTGATAATTCGACCATCACCACCAACGCCGAACTGATTTGTAAAATGATAATTGTAAAAATAGCAAATCCAACCTTATTGATTGGATGAGGGTTGCGGCCTAGCATGAGGAATCCGCCACCATCGCCATCTATTTCGCTCAACGATGTAGATTTAGACCACCATAAGCCGATAGCTATTGCAAATGGAATATGGAATGCGTGCAAAGCCATTGAATAAAGTGAATATGATAGCAAGGTCAGCAATGGGATCTGCTGTAAACCCTCTGCGAAATGAATGAAAGTTAAAATCCAATTCAAGCCGATCCATAGCGCTAATATTTTGCCTTCAACGGTTTTTCTCAAACTGAATAATGCCCACAATCCAATCGGTACTAGCCAACCTCCGTACATCAATAATGGGGCCCCACCTTGCCAGCCATATTCGGATAATACCGCATATTTTGCTACACGAGGGGCGATGAATATCAGTGAGATTATTGCTCCAATAGTGAGGATTACTGCACTCGCATTCAGTATTTTATCCCACTTTTCTCCTCCATCTATCGACCGACCGATGACAATATTGGCTATCATCAATGTGCAAAGATATATGGCGCCGGTCGGATGAATCAATGCAACGCATGAAGCTGCAATAATAAATCCTATCAAATGATGCCGATGTTCTGAAGCAGCCGGCCGTAAGAGTACCAGCAAGCCAACTACCAATCCTAATTGGCTTGCGACTGTTGGATAACCAGAATCGTAAACCTTGGCGAATAATGCTGCACCCAAACCGACTGCGAGCAATGTTTTGGCTCCTGCGCCATGCCTGTCTGCTGCTCCGGCGATGCCAATCAAAAGTGCAGCAAAAGAAATCTGGCCCAAAGCCATCACCGACTGAGCGCTGGTTACGCCGGTGATATGACTATTCCAAGCGGCTAGGGTTGGGAAAGCAGGTGGATAAGTCCACCAACCGACCGATGGATTAGGTAGGTTGAGGTTTCCATTGACCAAAATTGCCTCGGTTAAAACCGAAAATCCGATCCAATCAACTCCCATTGGTTTGGAAAACAGAGCTAGCGGAATCAATGATACGAGCAAAGAAAAAGCAATTGCCACAACCAGTGATTTTTCACGGTTTTCTTGGAAAAACGTCTGGGCAGCAGCCTCACTTTCTAAATATTCATCAGCCTCTATATTACCTTCCATCGCTAATTCCAATTTATGCCATGGCCTGATTTGTCCCTCGATGTTTTTAGGTATTAATTCCTTGATTGCATATAGGTTAATTGCAAATATTAAAATCGAGATAACTTTTAATTCCAATCCCAATAATCCACCAAATCCTGCAACACCAAAAATTAGCAATAGCCCAAGTGCGGGGGCTAGCATAGCCTTTCGAACCCGGTCAGCACTACCGTCGAGAATTCTGGTCAATGCCAATCCGGGCAAGAGCGAAACCGCCAAAACCAACCAGGACACGATTACCTGTGGCCATTTCATCAGTCTTCAATCTATGGCGCAAACAGTCAAGTCAAGTGGCTATCTGGCACATATTATGCACCCGGTAATCCATCTACCCGAGAATTATTGGGTCTTTGATTTCACCAAAGGTCCACAACCGGATTTTGAATGTCCTTTCGATTATCAAATCGGTCGTTACGATGAGCATAGACCAGGGATGTATACAGCAGATATTTTTGAAGCAGAAAGAGACCTTCATATCGGAATCGATATTGGTGGGCCGGTTGGTGAGCCGGTTTACTCCTTTATGAAAGGTGAAATTTATTCCTTCGGAGTCAATGATGAGGATGGCTCATATGGGCCGACAATCATCGTCAAATATTTGTTTGATAATAACGATTTGTGGGCATTATATGGTCATTTATCACTCGAGAGTTTAGACGGTCTTTCGATAGGAATGAAGGTTGAAGAAGGCCAAGAAATTGCTACTATTGGAGATAAATCTGTGAACGGTGGTTGGAATCCGCACCTCCACCTGCAATTATCTTGGAAAGCTCCAGATGGTTACGATATGCCCGGAGTTGTCAGTCTAAGGGATCGAGAATGGGCTTTGGAAATCTACCCTGACCCCCGTTTGGTATTGGGTCCAATTTACTGAGTGATTTGTTCAAGGTGACTTTTTAGTGACATAATCGGATCGATTGATGAAGGATCCTTTCCATGCAATAATGCGAGAGCGATTGAAAGCCAATCCATCATTATACATTGATGCATCAAAACCTCGCATAAGGAATTACCCTCTCCGTGAATTTTCCAAGCATTTTCGGTTGGGCAATTAGAAACAAACCAATCCATCCGCTGGCTAACCCGTGGATGCATACCGTCCCAAGACATCATCACTAATGCTTGATTTTTTGCTTGCGGATCTTGGTCTTCACCTACTCCTCCCCACGCCACCACCTCATTGTGATTCATTTCAGGCATGGTGCCAATTCTAGCGAACCTGGCTGAATTCTCATTGAGTTGGTTTTTGAATCTGGTAATGGATGGTGATAATTCACTCGGGCCAAGAATAGCGATTGGCGAATTCGTAAGATTCAGGGCTAAAGAAGCAACATCGCCTTCGGGGTGGCGAATAATATCATTATCTTCACACGCGGTTGATAATCTCATCAAAGCATTTTCATCCAATAGATTTGGTAAAACACCTAATTTTACTAATAATGCTAATTGGCGCGAGAATAAATGTCCAAAAGCAGTTCTTGGTGGTTGGCCTCCAGGACAAGAAACTAAGTGGATATTTTCATTTATTTCGCATAGGCCAGCCAGAATTCCACCGCTTGATATCACTATAATTGTGCCATTCTGTTTTAATGCTTGTTCGGTAGAAGAAAGCGTTTCTTCTGTGTTACCAGAATAAGATGAAGCTACAACTAGCCAACTATTATCCCACCATTTCGGTAAATCATATCCCTTATTTACTCGGACAGGAATTGTACCTTCTCTATCGGCAAGAATCGAGATATAATCTCCACCTGCGCCAGATCCACCCATGCCAAGGAATAGTACGCCAGACCATTTGTTGCTTATTTGACCCAACCAAGGAAGAAGTTCGAGCCTTATCGCTTCTTGGCCCGATTTGATATCATCGACAAATGCTTGGGTAAATCCTATCATTCCTTCGTGATCTAAAGCAGCAGCTAATCGGATTATGTCCTCGACCATCTCACTCACCATCCTTGGCCATATAGGGTAGGCAGACCCATTCTCCTTCAATCCTCGCCATGAGTAGTTTCCGACCGACCTCATGCTCATACGGCAGGCGTACCGCCTCCATTTTCCAAGTATTTGGATCTAAGAATTCCGCTACACTTGAATCTTCTGACAATTGTTCAATCAATATAAAATCTTTTTTCCTTGCGACAACATTGCTATTATCAAGATCTCGCCAAGTTGCTCCAGTTCTTTCTCTGCGAGCGACCTTTTCCAAAACCGCTCCATCGCCAGACCATGATCCAGGGCGCCATAATTCATCGCGCCAGCGGATGATATCACCCAATTCATAACCTGGTTTGCGGTAAAGTAAGGTTAGCCTGGTAATGTCGGCGCCATCTTTGCGTCCGACGGTCGTATTTGTTGAGGTGATATGGCCGCCGTGTTGAGATACCAGATGACGACCCCAAGTTTTTGCTAAGCCTTTAGAGCCCAATACAACATCATAACCACCGGTGACAGGTCCTTCCGAGGTGATGAAAAACATTGGATCATCGGTTAATTCATCCATTACTTTATCGAGGGTTGTCCTCAATGTTTGGAATTCTTCATCGCTCAAGCGCCTTGCACTTGAGCGCAATTGTACGGTTGCTTCAAAATAATTGCCTGCTCTTCGAGCACAGGTCAAACAAACACCGTTCGACATTCTTGCTCGTATCGTCATCGCATCCTCGTAGTGAAGGCCATCTATAGTACCCTCTATCTGTAAATGGATTAGAGTATGCCTACCATCGACTTCTTGTGATTCTACCGCCAATTCTAAATCTTCTACATCGGGATGCAATTTGATATTTCGTTGGACCAATTCGTACCATAGTTCTTCATCAGCAACCTCAGACCAACGGCTTTGAAAATCAATTTTGAAGCAACGAGCGCAGCGAATCCACGGCACATTTGTTGGCACTTCTGCCAGTTTTATCCGAAGCCTTGAACATTTTTCACACATTTTGCCGGCAAAGAGCGGCGGTACCCCACCGCAAATTAAACAAAATTCTCCCCCAAGATCCATTGTTATTCCTCTCCGTTTCCGAGTGATTTCTCTAAAGCCTCGATTCTACTTTCTAATGAATGTGAGCGGGTTAGAACCGTCCAAGTCCAAATGGCAAGGGCTGAAATCATTCCAAGATATGCCGTTGCGAGATAAATTTGTCCAGACATTAAATCACCTCCTCATATTTGCTTGCTAAATCTTCGAGTCGAAGTTCTAGATCGGCTAAACGCATACCCGAGATTATGTGGCCAACGATAAGAATTGTGAACGAAATCGCTCCGGCCAAGAGGACCAACCCCATATCAGAGTTGAGTGACCCTTCACTTGTTCCAACAACTGGTCCCGGATGGCGTATTTGCCAAATTCTTGTGGCGAAATAAGTAATTGGAACCAATAGGAATCCATACATTCCAAAGGTGGAAAATGTATCTCGGGTTTCAATGCCGTCTGGTTGAGATCGACGCCCAAGAACCAAAAAGAGTGAAAGCAATGTTAACATTGCAAAGGTATTCAGTCTTACATCGGTCCAATCCCATGGTATTCCCCATTCGGCTGCACCCCAAATTGTCCCCGATAAAACACACATCAATCCGGTTGCAAGCCCAGCTTCACTGCTGGCGACATGCAATCTCCAAGCCCATTGTTGTCGTTTGAAAAACCACATAGTCGAGCCGATAAATAAGAATAAAAAAGACAACATTGCGGCCCAAGCACTTGGGACGTGCCAATAGAATATCCTTTGAGCATCAGGGGATTCAAATGCCTCGATGGCAACTGAAGGAGCCCAGGTCAAACCAAGCCATAATGTTAGACCAGCGCCAGCCATGCCGGCTAGGGTTAGGGCCTCACCAAGTCGCTTCATCAGTATAGGCCCATAGGGCCTACTGTTTGAACCTTGACTAAGAAAGGCGACTCACTAAAATCGCCCAAGGAAGGATTAATATTGGGGTTAACAATCTTAGCATTACAGCATTTGGCCGGGCTAATCTGAGGGTTGCATGGGAAAGGGCCGCAACGATGATTGCAGTAAATGCTCCTAAGAACGCTCCAGAAAGTATGACTTTTAGATCCCAATAACCGGCGATTGCACTCGATAGAATTGTGAGAGCCCCACACCCCAAAAAAACATGGAAAAAAGCGTTTGGTGGAGCGGCCATTCTGGCGTACCACCAAGCATGAGCGCGGTTCTCCTGTAATAATTTAAACACAGGGTCTCCATTTAATCCAGCAGCCAATGCAGGTGCGAGAATGAATGCAAATAACATCTCGGAATCCAATTGCTTTGGATTAATAAAAGCCAGCAATGATCCCAACACCAATAACCCGGCAATGCCATTATTTGCTAGGCCAGACATAGTGCGAATATTAAGTCTTGAACCTACATTTTTTTTACTGGCCGTTGTCGTTTCAATTTTCGTGAAATTTCCAACCTGCGGAGATTGTTTTTCTTCAAAAAATGGGAAGGTGATAATCCGATTAGCAACCGCACTAATTTTTTCATTATGACTTGCGATTAAAATCCCATGACCGCCAGCCGCAAGATTCAGTAAATTTTCGACTAATTTATCGACGCTCAAATCGTCGAGACCGCTATCTGGTTCGTCGAGTAGAATTGCGACGGGTTCTTCGGAGATCATAGCAGGTAATATACCGGATAATACTGCGATCTTGCGGCGTTGACCACCTGATAAAAATGCTATTTTATCGTTGATTCGGTGATCTAAATTCCACTCTGCCAATAAAGATTTGACATCGAATTCAACCTGTGCAACATCGGTCAATCTTTCACCTACCAATTCATCTCCCATCACACAATCATCTTGTAAGCATAATCCGAAAGATGCACGGCCTCTTCGGCCCTGATGATCTCTGATGATTTGATTTTGGATCGTTGAAGAGCCTTTTTCTAAATTTAATAGACCAGCAGCAGCTTCGATAACGGTTGATTTACCACACCCGTTTTCGCCGATTAACACAACCACTTCGCCATTATTGACTTTCAAATCCCACCCGGTCAAAACCTCCTTACGACCTCGACGTACGGTTAGGTCTTCCAACTCGATTAAAACCGCCATCAAACCTCGCCACCGACCGCATTGCCTTCAAGCCGCCGCCTCCTCGGGGGTAATCATGGAGTTGTTTCTTCTCGCACTTTGGGTGCTGGCAATTTTGGCACCGTTAGTATGGGCTTGGCGGGAAAAAGCATCGATTGCTATGGCGATGACTCTATCATTACTATTCGGTTATATCGTCCAATTAATCTGGGTTTGGACCGGTTATAATTACTTGGTTGTTAATTTGTGGATGGTCCCGGCATGGGTCGAACAGGGCAGGCTATTTACACTGATTTCAGCAGGATTTGCCCATTCGCCTAGCGATCCACTCCACGTTCTCGGCAATATCGTGATAATCGCTCTGGTTGGTATTCCGTTAGAACAACGCTTGGGCAGAGGGAGATGGCTAATATCCTACATTATCGGACTCCTTGGGGGTTCGATAGCTTGGACTTTAGCAAATCCCGGTTCTTATGTACCTGCTTTGGGCGCTTCAGGTGCCGCATTTGGAATTTTAGGCACATATCTTGCAGGTTGGCCTAATGATAAGGTCTATTTTCCATTCATCATCATCAGGCCATGGCCGGTCCAATTTATTGCTTTGGTTTATTTTGGTATGGAGGTCGTTAAGGCTTGGCAAGTATATGGATTTGAAGAGGTCTCAGATGTAGCCCATATGGCCCATTTAGGTGGATTTATTCTTGCGTATTTTACTTTGCCATTGGTCAAAAAAGGTAGTTCTTGGACCCCTGTGGAACAGATGATTGGATTGCCGAGCGACCACCCATTCATTGGAGTTGATGAACTAATCACAAAATTGAGAGATGAAGGAGATGAAAAAGAGACTCGGCAAGCATGGATGGAAGAGATTTCAGTACGAGCAGATTGCCCGGTGTGTTCGGGGAAATTAGTGGTTGAAAATTTGCGAATAAAATGTGCAGATTCAAAATTACATTTACATTGGCCATGAGCCCCTACGGGGCTCGCAACGCAACAAGGTTCATTGGTGCGTTCGACCGCCCCTAAGTTAGGATGAACTCTATGCGTGACACCAAAGCCCTCCTTTTGGTCATCATTTTCCTCATCGCAGATCTCTCTGCTATGGCTACTGCAATTCAATTTGGAGATGGCGATGATGAGAGATTACCGTTTAGGGGTGATAAATATTCTACCGAAGAATATGGTTGGTGGTTTTCATATGGGCCCGATGTGGATTCTGATGGTTTGGATGACCGCTTAGAGCGGGTTATGTCAGGCCAAGAATCTGTTTCCACAACTGCAATCCTAGATTCAAACGGCGATAAAACTGTTGCGATAATCATCGATTTCGCTTGGCATCCCGGTCAGGATGAAATTGACATGGTAAAACAAATTTTACAGCGATATGGCTGGGAGTCCGATGATGCTTGGTTCCAAGTATTGGATTCACTCGATGCCATAGTTGTCGACCATGTGCCCATCGATGCTTTGATGGAAATCCATTCACTCGAAGCCGTGGTTGTAATCGAGATGCAAAACGTGATGATTCCAACCATGGCAAATGCTAACCCGGCAACAAGAATTCGCCCCTCAGATGTATATTCAGGAACCGTTTACGACCGCGGTTACGATGGCACAGGAATTGTGATTGCCGTTCTAGATAGCGGTGTCGACAATGAACACCGTTCTCTAAATGATTTTGATGACCAAAATGATGAGCCGGACCTAGATCCTAATTCGTACGATGACCAAAAATGGGTCGCTGGTTTTGATGCGACCTCGCAAGCTGCTAATCGGGATGGATCCCAGGATCCGGATGATGGACAAGGCCATGGCACTCATGTAGCCGGTATAGCATTGGGAACTGGAGACTCGACTGAAATTCATATGGGCGCAGCACCAGGTGCCTTTTTGGTAGACATCAAGGTCTTGACAGATTCGGGGGGAACCAATTCTCAAAATTCACTCAACGGCATCCAATGGATGATTACTAACAAGGATAAAAATTGGGGCAATGGCGCCAACGGTATTCAAATTGGGCAGATGTCATTCGGTTCGATTGGGAGCCCATTAGATCCGAATGATTCAGGAGATAACGGAACCAGTGCTGAAGCGAGATTAGTCAATAATGCAACCGAAAATGGCATCGTTTGTGTTATCGCTGCCGGCAATGATGGCAAGCGTAGAATCGCTTCACCAGGAAGTGCTGATGGTGCAATTACCGTTGCGAGTACAGATGATGCAGATACCATCAACCGCACAGATGACTTTATCGCAGACTATTCTAATTCTGGACCAAGAGATAGTGATAACGATGACGATGATTGGGATGAATTAAAGCCCGATGTAAGCTCGTATGGAAGCGGTATCATGTCAGCATCTGCAGCGACGGGCAGCTCACTTCCGGGATCTCCACGCCCGATGGCTGATCGTGGTTATGAATCGAAAGACGGAACTTCAATGTCGACACCATTGGTTTCAGGTGTGGTTGCATTGATGCTTCAAGCCGAATCTTCATTGACCCCTGAAGAGGTCAAAGATATATTGAGGAATTCTTCGGAAGTTTGGGGTACAGCAAGTCAAACCGATGTATCTGATCGATGGAATTCGGATTGGGGCTTTGGATTGGTCGATGCATCATGTGCGGTTGACATGGTCTTAGAACGGCCATGTACTCCACTCGCTCAAGGCGGTGATGTCATAATTACCCCACCTCCCGGTAATGATACGGATGCTGGTGTAAACATCTCCTCGCCAACAAATGGGACATGGTTCATTGTTGACGATATGGTTCGAATACAAGGGTCCGTAGTTGAAGATACTGGACCTTGGTCACAAATAGATATCAAAATCACTCAATATCTTTCTACTGTCGAAGAAATTGTCCTGATGGATTGGACTACTGCCGGCGGAGATGAAGATTCTTGGTATCTCGATGTTTTAATCAAAGAGAATTGGGTGGATGATGATGAAACCCATATCGTAATCGAAGCTCGAGCAATCGGGCCTGGAGAAAAATCTTCCCTCGATGCAAGATGGGGCCAAATCGGTCGAATGATGGTATCGTTTGGTTCGCCTTCAAGTGGTTCAACCTTGACCGATACGGTCTCATTTAGTGGAACTGCTCAAGGGATTGAACCTTCCAAATTGAAATATAAAATAAACTCTGAAGATTGGAAAGACGCTCATACATTTGATTCAAATAATAACGATGTACAAGATTGGTCTTTTACTTGGGATTCGACCGAAGTAAGTGATGGCTCCCACAGAGTTTCAGTCAAACTGGTCAATATCAGCGGAATAGAATCTGAAATAACCAGAAGAACATTCACTATCGATAATATGCCGGCTGCTCCGGCTCTTCGATTCCAAGGAGTGGTTGAGATTTTGGACCAGGATTTACCTGCTTCATCTGCGATTGCAGGAACTATTCTCGAAGTGCACTTCAATATTGTAAATACCGGCGATTCAGATGCAACCAATCTGCATGTAATGTTGAATGCGCCAGGTTCAGATTCGAGCACATATCCAAATGAAGGAAGGATTCCAAGATTGGAATCAGGTGAGACCACTAGCATTATTTTATGGTGGTGGGCTACCGAGCCGGGAGAACATCAAGTATCCTTATTGATCGATCCGAACGGGGATCAACTAGAAGCAGATGTAAGCGATAATAATTACACCTTTGATTTTACAATCGAACCGAGACCGGTCGAACCAACCCTACGGTTTTTGACTAGTGCAATCACAACTTCACCATCTATCCCTTCACCATCGACCGAAGCGGTACCAGTCGGCTTCAGCATCAGCGTTAGAATTGATAATTTAGGTCAAAGCGATGCAACAGATATCAAGATGACTCTACATTGGAAAGACGATGGATTTTGGGATGAAATCGATTATCGCATGATTGCGGTAATCCCTGGCTCAACCAGTGATAGTGGTCATAAATCGGTACAATTCACTCATAGTTACGGTTCGGTTAATCTTTTGGAGTATAAGGTGGAATTATCAGGTGACGGGGTTGAGGCTAAATTTAGCACTCACAGTTTTGCAATCGTCGTCGATGAGTACGAGACCGGTTCAGCGACTAGATTGACTCTATCTGATAGCGAAGCCGTACTTGGCTTTGTAGGATTACCAAATGGAGGCCTTCTTTTTACAACAAGAGATGGTGAACTTCACGCGAGGACGGTTACCCCAACTTTCGGGATGCCGGGAGATACAACTATCGAGAGTAATTGGGCTGGAGAGTTTGCATTTACCGCAAGGTCTGATGGCCGAGCCCACATTGCTTGGTCCAAAAGATTCAACGATGATTTTGGCTATACGATGACAGATATTTCGATGGCTTCGATCGGAATCCAAGGAGACATTGGCGGCGAGTCATCTTATCTTGAGCCATTAAAACAATCCGAAGGTAATTATTGGGGCCTCGATTTGGCCGAACGGTCAGGTCAAGTGATTTTAGCCGGCTATCATCGAGATATTTCGACCTCTGGTTCATGGAATGATATCACCAATGTATTCCTGCTTCAAAACGAGGATGGGGGCAAAACAACCGGCTGGATAAGCCGAATGAATGTAATTTCCGACATTGATATTAAACCACACCAAGGTGATCCATTAGCGGTTGCAATCGGTGAAAAATATGTCCACTTACTCTATCAAGAAATTAGAGACGATGTTACAGGAGTCGACAGAGTCGGATTGTTTTATGCTCATGGTGAGATGACAAATACACCTTTTACTTTCCAAGCACCTGCGGGTGACGATGCCTCGATGCCCGAGATGATGGCATTATCTATCGATAACGAAGATGTATTGGTAGCAGCATGGATTGAAGGTCGAGGTAAAAGTGCAGAACTGATGACTGTTGTAAACGATGTGATATGGTCAAATGATTTAGTCAATAATTTGAGTTCACCCGGAATTACCAAAGTAGCGATGATGGCATTTAAAGATGGTTCAATCAAGATATTTTTCGATGAAATCGGCATCCACGGCCCTGCTGTTAGATATGGCATGTATAATGCCGGGGATGAAAAAGTGGGGCTCTCAAATTTAATTGGTGAGGGCCATATAGTCGGTGGAGGCAGTATCGGCGAAGACGCGATGGTGGTGATGGTTTCACCATCTGGCCAAGTTAGTGCAAGAAAAATTGTATATTTATTCCCCGCAGTCGATGAAGATGACGCTGGCGGCTTTTTAGATTCATTATTGGAACCATTACCCGGGGATACCCGTGAACAAAAATTAATGGTTATAGGGGTGATTGGGGCGGTTTTATTCCTTCTGTTAATCACGGTGGTAGTCGTTTTGAAGAAGAGCCATGAAGAGGAGGAATTGGATGAGAACTATTCTGAAGTCGAATTATTAGTTCAGCCTGAATCGGATGATAAAGTGTTGATAGCGATCGATGAGGATGGTTCGGGAGATTTAGAGATCAGCCTCGATAAACCAAATGTCGAGATTGAAAACGATGAAAGAAATCTATCCGAAGTGCTTGAAGCAAAGGTTGAGGCTGGTGAAGCCTCATCTCGGCTTGAACGGCGGATGAAGCGTAAGGAAGAGCGTGAAGTCATAGAAAAATTCGAAGACTTGATCGCACAATTGCCACCCCCCGGCCAACTTGGGATCTTACCGATGCCAGCACCACCAAGCCCAGGAGAGTTAGGCATGGAATTGCCCCCGCTACCAACGTTACCTGCGCCTGAAAGAAACGTGACCTGCCTAGAATGTGCAGCTTCAATTACGGTTAAGGACATGACATTGAGAAAAATAGATTGTCCGATTTGCTCTGCAAATATAGATATGTGATGGTTGATAATTATGTGTGGGATTTTTGGATATATCGGACCGAAACAAGCGGCACCCATATTGGTCGAAGGCTTGAGAAGATTGGAATATCGTGGTTATGATTCAACCGGAATCGTAGTTCGAAATGGTGGACTTCAGGTCCACAAGAAAATCGGTAAGGTTTCTGATTTGAAGACGGTTTTACCAAAGAAAATCCCTGGCACTATCGGAATTGCCCATACTAGATGGGCAACCCATGGTGGGGTGACCGACCAAAACGCTCATCCCCACCTGAATAATTCAAATGATATTGCGATAGTTCATAATGGAATTATCAATAATTTCCGTGGCTTGAGATCAAAGTTGGAACAAAAAGGTATTGATTTGGTTTCTGAAACCGATTCAGAGGTGTTGGTTCATATGATTTCGATTGGTTTATCTTCTGGTCAGTCACCACTTGAAGCGGTTCGCCAAACGCTGAATAGAATCAGCGGCACCTGGGGATTATGTGTATTATTCAAAGAGCATGACCTAATTATTTGTGCTCGAAATGGGTCACCCTTGATTTTAGGTGATGGCGATAACGAATATTTTGTATCATCGGACCCCCATGCACTCACGCCACATACACAGAATTTCTTCTTCTTAGAAGATGGTGATATGGCGGTTTTAGATCGAGATGGAATCACAATATCGAGGCTGGATGGCCAAAGCTCTCAGACTCAAATGACAAGTGTAGAAGAGGAGTGGGACGAGGCAGAATTAGGTTCATTCCCCCATTATATGTTGAAAGAAATCCATGACCAACCAGAATCGATTCGCCGTTGTATTAGTGGAAGATTGGATTCAACCAACGGGACTGCTAAATTAGCAGGGCTAAAGGCTACACCAAAGCAAATGATGAAAGCACCTCATATCAGATTAATCGGCTGCGGAACCTCGTTACACGCGTGCCAAATCGGCCAACTTGCGATCGAACAATTAGCTCGAATTCCAAGTGTTGCTCATGTGGCGAGTGAATTCAGATATAATGATTCAATTATCAATACCGATGCTTTTCATCTGGTCTTATCTCAATCGGGAGAAACCGCTGATACTATTTCAGCGGTCAAAGAAATTCAGATCAAAGGTGGAGAAGTTCATGGGCTCATCAATGTGGTCGGTTCAACCATTGCTCGATTATGTGGCCAAGGGGTGTATATCCATAGTGGCCCAGAACAATCGGTTGCTAGTACCAAGGCGTTTTCCAATATGGTAACAGCTCTTCTAATGTTTGCAATGAAATTAGGCCGCACTCGTTCCTTTTCGCGCGAAAGGGGCCGGAAAATAATCAAGGAATTTAGGCAAATACCCGATAAAGTAACTCATTATTTGGCCAATCAAGGTCCGATTATGGAAGCGGTCGAGTTGGTAAAAGGTGCAAAATGCGTCCTCTTCCTTGGCCGTGGGCTCTCGACACCAGTAGCCCGAGAAGGAGCGTTAAAACTGATGGAAATAGCCTACGTACCTTGTTTGGCTTATCCAGCAGGCGAGATGAAGCACGGACCTATCGCACTTTTGGAAGAAGGCTCCCCCGTTGTCGTTGTCATACCCAACGATAAACACAAAGAAAAAACCCTTGGCTCAATCCATGAATGCAAAGCCCGAGGCGCAAAAATAATCTTAATACATGAAGAGGGTGATGAGGTAGGAGAAGAAGGCGATGTATCGATTGCAGTCCCACCTTGCGACCCATTACTATCGCCGTTATTGACAGTTGTACCTCTACAATTGATCGCTTACCATACCGCCTTGGCGAATGGATGTGATGTTGATAGGCCAAGAAACTTAGCTAAGTCCGTCACCGTCGAGTGATTCAAAAAGTAAATCTTCAGTTTATTGTGAATCTTTGATCCTCAGAATTCCAAGTCAAAGGGTCATATCCGAGTCGGTGTTGGGTATGTCGCATCTTGATTACTCCAATCTTTCTAGTGATGTCGTCGCCGTCTCGATCCATGGTTAAATGGATGACTCCGTCGCTGAGATAGTCTTCAACTCCGTATTCACCAAATTGCTTGTGGTCTTCTCCGGTCATCTCACAGATGAAGAATGAAGTCAATTCAAGTCGGCGGCAAGCCTCGAATAACCGGAAGATCTCGTCTCGAGGATTTTCCATTTTTGTTAAAGTGAAAAATGCTCCGAGAGAATCGAAAACCAATAATTCAAAGCCGATAGATTGGCGATAAGAGGTTAATTGCTTGATCAATTGGCCCATCCAATCGATACGATTGCTCATGCCCTGTTCGTCTAATTGGACCCGGAGATCACTCAGGTCGATAATTGCGATTCTGTTACGAACTCTCGGGTCGTCAACATTCATTCCCATATTTTCCATATGAGAGCGTAGGCTGTCCTTTCCCTGTTCAAGCGTTACGTAAATTCCGCTGGTATCACCGTATAACACCGCATTGTAAAGCAAAGAAAATGTGACCGAGGATTTCATCGATCCCGATTGACCTGCGACCAAACAAATATGGCCTTGAGGGATGCCACCGTTCATATTTTCATCGAGTCCAGCAATGTGGGTTGGAATTCTCTCGATTGTACTCATAGGGTCTCACCATGTCGGTGTAATGTCGATGTTCTCTTCAAGGTGACCCCCGAACGGCTTGTTATGTCGGTCTGGTTGGCAAGTGGTTCAGACCGAAGGTTTTCGATCCTTTCTAAGTTGGTAGATGATTTACATGCTTCGGCTTTGGAAGAGGTCGACGAAACCCCTCCAGCAGGTGATGTTAGGACTCAGGTGTTGAGTATTTGTAGGCGAAAGGCCAAGGCGGTTCCAGTGAATAATGCTTACGATTTCGTTGTTGTGGCCGATACTTTGGTCGGCGACCCCGATGACGCCAACGCGGCGATGGGCAAGCCAGAAGATTCGGCTCAGGCTTTAGCCATGCTCAAGCGATTGAGTGGGCGCAGGCATCAGGTTTGGTCAGCAACAGGGGTTTGTATTCTTGGAGATTGGACTTTTTTTGTTGAATCTTCTGTGGTTGAAATTTCAGAATTAACAAATGAGGAATTAGGGTCATTAATAGATTCAAAGTCTTGGCAAGGCAAAGCCGGCGGTTATGATTTGGCCGGTCAAATGGAAACTTATGCTTCATTGATCGATGGTGATGAATTGACCGTGCTAGGTTTTGCGCCAGCAGCCTTGCAATTACTTAATTGACACCGGGTCTATTTATGGACCTACTTTGCTCAAAGTGACATTAGGCTTTCTCAAGGCAGAATAGCAAAACTTTTGCTTTAAATCAGTAGAGGAATTAATCCTAATTCATTACGAGAAACATCGACGGTAACATCATTTCCTGGTAATAATAACAATTTGTCCTGCGCATCTAATGCAAAAATTGGAATTCTCATCTCATCTCCTAAAACCTTTAATTGGCGTCGGCAGGCATTTTGTTGGGTTTCCATATGAATGAGCGTTCTTAAATCGACAATTATCGTATCACCCATCTCGATTCTGTTGGCTAATTCTCTGATTGGTAAGCGATGCATGTGATCAGGTGATACATATCTCAATGCACGATCTGGATGTTCTTCAATCGATGGCTTATACATCGAAAGGTCGTGAAAAGCCTCACCATCCGGAGTGATTGGTCCGCTCCAACCACGTGGCAATTGAACTTTTTTGGGTGGAACCACTTCGGTTTCACCTAATGTCATCTGCTGTCCAGATGGTTCTACTTTATTTGTTGGAGTAGTTTTTTTCCTCTTGGTTTCTGGCGGTGCTTCAGGGTCAGGCAAGCCAAAGAATTGCCATAAATTCCCCATCTATCATCACCGTTCAAAGGTCTAGGTCATCGAGTAGATTCGCTAGAGCCTGTGAGGCAGGAACCGGTGCTGGTTCTTGAACCATCGGTTGCTGAATCTGTTCGAACGAAGGTTTTTCGTAAGTAGGTTGAGCAGCGGGCATATTAATTAGATTTTGTTGAGGTTGAACTATGGGCGCCTGGATTTGATTTTGAGCTGCTTGGTCTACCAAATATTGTTCGCCATAGTAATCCCACTGTTCTATTGTCCACCCGGGTGGTAGTCCTGTTGCAGGAATTTGTGGTCTACCTGATAGTTCCGATAACGAAGGAGCCGCTTCATCCTGAACCGGCATGTCCCAACTTGTGAACTCTGGTTCAGGAATAGAATCGCTTCTGCCGCGCATCAATAATACTCCAACGAGCAAAACAATGATGATGCCAAGGAGTGCAGACATCGTGGCAGTATTTGATATTCCTAAGACACCTTCAATTGGTTTTTCATTAACCTTCACTATTATCGAAGTGGATTTTGAAACTCCATCATCGTCGGTTACTGTGAGGTTAATAATGAACTCACCAGATCGCTCGAATAAAATTGTGAAGTTTTCTCCGAACCCATCATTGGTTGAACCTAGAGTGTGGGGGTCGTCCCAATTGTAGTTAAGATTATCACTATCGGTTGGAGTGTCGTAACTTTCTCCTGCGCTAAAGGTAATTGACTCGCCTTGAGTGATAATAAATCCGCCATCAGGTTCGGTAATCACTGCACTAGGTGGCTTATTTACGATTGTCACCAAAACAGTACTACTATCGATTACACCGTCGTCATCCCATACATTTGCAGTAATGATCCGTGTACCCCAAGTCCCCCATGAATACAATAAATCAGCACCTTCAACATCACAATCATCGCTAG
>Ga0302127_10000437_pt1 | contig 22840 bp, 15 predicted proteins | sample CB4_SCM_MG_FD_204452 | JGI IMG/M metagenome (GOLD analysis project Ga0302127, IMG submission 204452) | Marine microbial communities from Western Arctic Ocean, Canada - CB4_SCM | ecosystem: Environmental > Aquatic > Marine > Oceanic | place: Canada: Western Arctic Ocean | collected 2017-09-24
AGTCGCTCCGATTAGACAATCGTTTTTATTCCTGCAAAAAACCTCCTTCTGTGATGCGTTGCATCACTTTGCACCATTTTCTGAGAACACCTTAAGCAAGCTTCGTTGCTCTCCTGAAAATTTTGCATTCACTTCGCTCTGAAGGAGGTTTTTTTTGGGAACAAAAAAGCCGCCTTGTGGGGCGGCTCTTTTGAATTTTTGTACCCGAAGTGGGAATCGAACCCACACTCCTTGCGGAACACGAGTTTGAGTCGTGCGCGTCTACCGGTTCCGCCATTCGGGCGAATGAGGGCCACAAAAATACGTTATTGAAGGCTTAGTTCTAGTAATCAGAGCAATCTTTCCACTGTGTAGTTTTCGGTACTATTTTTAAGTCGGAATGAGCGAGCGTTGAAAGCTCGTCGTCTCTTTGCTCTAGCCAGACTTTTCTGGCAACGAGGTCCTGGGTGGAGGCTGAGCCAGGGACTAGTCTCATGCGTTGAGCTGTGAGCCAGCTTTTGTAAACGGTTGTCTTGCCGTCTTTTGCAAGATGTCCTAATCTAGCTGTAAGTTCTGCATCGGCCGATCTGCGAATGGGTAGGAATCCACCAGCTCTCTCCCAAGCAAAGCGGGTGTGCATGCTCTGACAATGTCCGAAATAGATGGACTTCATTTTTGAAAAGTCTGGCGTCCAGCGCTCTAACGAGGGCCTGACCGTGCCTTGTCTGCCCTTGAGTATCATCAACGAGTGTTCGAGCCATTCCGGAGTGGCAACGTCGTCAGGGTCGATGAAGGTCACGTGCGTCCAGTCGAGATCAGCTGCTTCGATGCCCGTGTTTCTGGCTATGTAGGCGCCTGAGTTTTCGGATAGGGTGATGGCTTTAATTCGAGGGTCGCAATTAGCTTGTTCGCGCAATATGGTGTCGGCTGATGAGTCTGTGGAGCAGTCGTCAACGATGAGTAGTTGCCAGGCTTGGTGGTTTTGGGCTAGAACACTATCTATACAGCCGGGGAGCCACTTAAGGTGATTGAAGTGAGCGCAAATAATTAGGACTTTAGCTTCAGAAAGGACGGGTTTAAGGTTCCGATTGTCAGCAGAAAGACGTCTCATTTCGGATAGATGGAGTGCCGATTTAATCGCCGTCGTGATGCCTCTTTTTCTAAGCCAAATAGCCAGTGGAACCCTAATTGAATCGGAAAGTATTTTTCTGAGTAGACTAACCTTCACTTGAAGAAAAATTATAGCCCATGGCGAATGAGAAGTCTCTGATTTCTGTTGCTAATCCTGAGTCTATTTTCTCTAACTCACTCCATGAAAGAGGGTGTTTACGGTTATTGTACTTGAATCGTCGCCATTGTGTTATGGGGCCCACTTTAGGGTTAAAAAGAGAAGTTGAGGCGCGAGCTGCACCAGTGTTAGCACCGTGGCGTGCGCGATTGTAAGCCTGTTTCCATTCATCATCAGAAACATTCCATCCGAGACGATTAAGAATTTCTGGTGGAGCGTCTTCAAGGGTTTCGAGTTGCCAAGTAAATGAGGATATTTCTGCGGCTCTAATATTCCAATCCAGCCAATGTTTCATGGCTCTGTGAGTGATGTTTCGAGGAAGAGGTGGTGAGTTTTCTGAAATATACTTCCAGCTAGATCTGTTGAAAGTCGTGAGAGAGCCTATGGCCTTTAAGGGGTGTCTTATCTGGTGCCCTACTACGAAGTTGGAGTCCAAAATTGCTCCTCCCGGTCCATAGACGGCTTTGTCCACATCTGCAACTAAGCACCAAGAAGCAATGCCGTCTGCTCCCATTTTTTCGTGCTGAACATCGCGACCTAACTCTGCTAAAACTGCCGCAAAGAAATTAGTTCCGGATCTTCCCGTGCCCAACACGGCTATTTTTTCTGCCCTCGTCGTGTTCATCCTGCAGATAGAATAATTCTAAAAGTTGTGCCTACACCTGGCTCTGTTCTCAACAGCGAGATTTTTCCTCCGTGATAATCCTCGATGATTCGTTTTGTAAGTGAAAGCCCCAGACCCCATCCTCTTTTCTTCGTGGTAAAGCCAGGTGAAAACACGTTTTTAACAATCTCTCTTGAAATCCCTTTTCCTGAATCTTCTATGTCTATCTGGATCTTACCTGAGTTTTTAGAAAGGCTGAGTTTTATGGTGCCCTTTCCCTCCATCGCGTCAACCGAGTTTCTCAGTAGATTTTCTAATACCCAGCTGAAAAGCGATGCGTTAAATCGTGCGTTAATAGGCTCGTCTCCGTTTGCCCCTTCTAGCGAAAGGACTACCTGTTTGCTTATTCTAGGGCGCATATATCCAAGCGTATTGTGAAGAGCAAGGCCTATGTCTGCTGACGTAAGTTCTGGTTGCGATCCTATCTTACTGAACCTGTCTGTAACTGTATGCAGCCTTTTCACGTCCTTTTTCATCTCAACGAGCATAGACTTGTCTACGTCCTGAGCGTCTAAAAGCTCGACCCAAGCCATTAATGAGCTCAATGGGGTGCCTAATTGATGCGCTGTTTCTTTAGCCATTCCTACCCAAACCCTATTCTGTTCTGCCCTTCTAGAGCTACTGAAAACCAGATAAGCTGTTAAAAGGAAAACCGCAATTAAAATAAGCTGAATTAAAGGGTAGTACTGCATTTGGGCTAACACATAGCTATCCTCAAAATAAATATATCTAACACCCTCTCCTGGTAGCTTAATCTCTATGGGTTCGGCCTGATTCGCCATGGCCTCAAGTCGAGCTTTTAGCTTAACAGGATCAGAAATTATCGTTGTGTCAATCCCCCTTGCCTCAAGTGCTATTGAGCGAGATGAGTCGGTCATAATTACGGGAACAGAGGCGCTATTGAGCACTGTCTCGGAGACGAAGGAGGAGATAAGCTCGGACATCGCGTTCTTAAGGTCCCTAAGCCTCACGCTCTCATCGTAATAAATCGTGTGGCCCACTTCATCGAGTCGAATAGGTTCGAAGCGTGCAGACATTTTGTCTCGGATTTTATCGTATTCCGCTGGCGTTAAATCCCTGTTCGCTGTGCGTTTAGACTCGAGGTTAATGTCGTAAATCTTTCTTCCTGTGTCGTCATAAATTAATACAGGAACGGTTTTATTAGACCATAAAACCTCTGTTACAAAAGTCAAGTCCATACCTGCAGGCGGGTCGTTGATAATCCTGTATGCGCTGGCTAGCCTGTCGGCTTTTTGTCTTTCGTCGGCTTCGAGTTGCCTGAAAAGCTTCTGGGTATACGCAACGAGTTGTGAGCGTTGTTCTATTGCTTCAGACCAAATCCTAACCTTCTCGTGCTCCTCATTTCGCACCCTTCTAGTCAGGTCGCTTGCAAACCAAAAAGTAACCCCTACAATAACTACAGCAGCAGCTAATAGCAACCGCTTCCATCGTTGTTTATGGATCAGACTTTGCAAAATTTATTTAATCGTAAGCTGAACAGTGTTGACCTCGGGGGGCTGATACATTACACGCGCTAATAGCTATGGTAATCTCATGGGAGCTTACAGAAGCGGCTCTAAGTTCTGATATCCCAAAATCATAAGAATAACCCACTTTTAAATAGTCAAGCAATGAGATTTGAAATGAACCCACTAGGGCACTTTGGCTTCTATATCCAATACCTATAGCGAGTAAGTTGTCATAAACAACGGCGCCGTTTATTTCAAATGATGGTGGTAAGCCCTTTGTGATTCTCATTTGGGTAGATGGTCGAAATAAAAATCTTCCGTCTAATTCTAATGACGTCCCAGCCGTTATGACTACATGTCGAGAGGTCTCCGACCCGAGAGTTATGGTGTTTAGGGTTGCAGCTGTTGCGTTTATTAGCGATATCCCGCCAAATGTTGTTTTATCTTGATACCACAATCCCGCGTCCACTGTTGGGTAAATAAACTGTGATGAACCTGTTACGGCAGGATCTAATGCCGTTTCAAAATCCGGAAAATCTAAATTCCCGATATTAAGTCTGAATTGCGATACTCCGAGAGCAAGTCCTGCGCTTAACCAAGCGCCGTTATTCATCTTAAGCTTATGAGAATATGCCAGACTAAGCGAGGTCGTGCCCCATGGGCCGGCCTGGTCTGTTTCTATCCTCCCTCCTACTCCAGAAACAGATCGCGGCCCCTCTGAAAGCCTGCCCGTTAAGGTTGCATAAGAGTTAGTCGGTGCGCCCTCAAATCCAACCCATTGGTTTCTGACTCCAAACCTTAGGTCAAGACAGTCTACGTTGCCTGCTGCAGCGGGGTGGTCTTGAAAAGTTGACATTAGATAATTCGACCTTAGTGGAATTTGTTGCGCTAAGGCACTTGAGCTAAAGATCCCCGCTAAAACTATTATGGAAAATAAGTGTCTCATCTTATTACGGCCACATTGCCTGTTATGGGTTCTAAATCTACACCCGGTTCATTTAGTTCTATCACATAATAGTAGGTGCCCACGGGAACTTGAGTTCCATTAGACTCGCCGTTCCACGGAAGTGGATAGGCGATGCTTCTGAATACCTGTTGGCCCCACCTGTCATAAATGGTCAACCTCGAACGAGAGTAAGAGGAAAGCCCTGTAATTTTCCAGAGATCATTTATCTCGTCATCGTTAGGAGAAAACGCGTCGGGCACATCGATTTCCGTTCCAACAACGATAAGCACGTCATCTGAATACTGACAGTTTTCTACAAATCCCGTTACTTGAAAGACCGTTGTTGCGGGGGGTGTTGCTGTAACGGACCATGACGCTGGGTTGTCGACAAACTGCGTAGGCGACCAAACATATCCTATTCCACCATCTCCACCCATAACGTCTAAATCTGCTGACTCTAAAAAGTCAATCTGCTGTGGGCAACACGCTATTATTGAAAGTGGCTCTCCGCTCACACTGATCTCCAAAGAACATTCAACGGCAACTATTCCTGTTTGGTAAGAAACCAAAATCAGGTAGTCCGTGTTCACGTAAAGATCGTCTGTTTCAAAAGTTGTGTCGCCAGACACTGGCTGGCAGCTCGAAACAACTGAGTATTGAGAGGTGTCGCAGTAGTCAAGAGGGTTAGGTTGTACTACCATCACTTTAACCGCGCCGCCCATGCATTCTAGTCCGGATATGGACACTGTAACTCCAGAAGTAGTGTTAATGTAAGTCGTATGAAAGCGGGCTACAGCGAGCATATCATTGCCTGTAAGGCACGGGTCAATGCCGCTCAAATCCGTAAACGTAAATTCTGAAAGTGTTTCAGTGTCCCCGCCACAAAGCGAGATGGGGTTGTCGCAGGTTTGGGCAGTTAAAAAAAGCGAAAATAAAAGAGCGCTCAACAAAAATATAGATCTTAAAAACATAGATTTTTCCGCGATTAACATATTCGAAAGTTAAGGCCTTCTATTCGGCGAATTTCACCAACAACTCACCCTTTTCCACAGCCGAGCCGGCATTAGCTAAAACCTCCTCTACAACGGCCGAAACAGATGATTTTATTGCGTTCTCCATTTTCATTGCCTCGAGGATAAGTAACGAGTCCCCTACTTCTACCTTCTGACCTTGCGTAACTAGCACGCTCAAGACCTTTCCCGGCATAGGCGCACACAGCTCTAGGTCTGCCTTAGCGTCGCCTCGGGACATACCCATTCTGTCTAAAAGCAAGGCTCTTTCGTCTAATATCTGCAGCTTTCTTTCTACTCCGTCCACCCTCACTACCATGTTCCCTGAGGCATCGGGACCTTCGACGGCAGTAACAGTGTGGTTTTTCCCACCCACAGAAACCCGGAATCTACCCGAAGAGAGCTTTGTCCAAACCCACTGCTGCGAGCTCGCACTACCCTCTACGGCACCCACTTCTACAACCTTATCGTCCCAACGAATTTCTATTGCCATACCACAAAGTTAAGCACCTTTCCCCGACCTTGCGAAGATGTCGGGCATCTACCTTCACGTTCCGTTTTGTCGAACGGCTTGTCACTACTGTGACTTTCATTTCTCAACGTCCCTTAAGCGTGTAGACGATTACGTGGAGGCCGTTGTGAGTGAAATTTCGTTGCGTGCGAAGAGTGGTGTTTGGGCTGATGAGGAGTTCACCACGCTGTATTTAGGTGGTGGCACTCCTTCTGTTCTTTCTGTAGACCAAACCTCAAAAATTCTTTCCGCCCTTCAAAATTCTTTTAGCTGCCCTGAGCCTTGGTCCGAAGCGACCATAGAGGTAAACCCTGAGGATGTAACGGAAGGAGCGCTGAAGGGGTGGCTAAGATTAGGGTTCAATCGCCTGAGTATAGGTGTTCAATCCTTCCACAACTCACAGCTAGAGTGGATGAACAGAAAGCACTCCGCAGAGCAGGCAAAAAAAGCAGTAGAACTAGCTCATAAAGTAGGATTTACGAGGATCTCTATTGACCTGATATACGGTCTGCCTCAGAGCAATCACGACGAGTGGAAACGAACCGTTGAGGTCGCCTTAAATCTTCCCATAGATCACATAAGCTGTTATTCATTAACAATCGAATCAAGAACCGTTTTAGGCAGAAGGATCGCAAAGGGGTTAGAAAAGGAGGCCCCTGAAGCACTTGTGGAGTCGAATTACAACCATATCTGTAAAGCAGCTTCCGATGCGGGGTTCGAGCATTATGAGGTGTCTAATTGGTCCCGCGGTAAGAAATCAAGGGCTGTACACAACTCCTCTTACTGGTCTGGCAGGCCATACTTAGGTTTGGGTGCCGGCGCTCATGGATTCAAGGGTATGAGTCGGTATTCCGTTGTCTCTAACAATCCGATATACATCTCGTCCGTGTTGTCTGGGAGCCTCCCTGATAAAGCAGAAAGCCTCACATTGAAAGACAGAAGCAATGAGATGCTAATGACAAGTCTACGAACTGCAGAGGGTGTAGATTTTAATCGCCTCGGCTTCGATCATTTGTCCGGAAATAGCAATTCGTGGGACAAATGGCTAGCTGCAGGCTCGATAATAAAGGTGGGTGGCCCCAATGCGGAGAGATATAGAATTTCCGAAAAAGCATGGCTTATTGGGGACACAATTGCCTCTGATTTCTTTCTGATATAGCACTAAGAAATTCCATAGCAGCTTACTGCACAAGCACGCGAATCGTCCCAGACCCCTCACCGGCTTCGCCCGTAAACTGGACAGTATACAGTCCTTTAGCTTGAGAAGAGAGGTCTATTGTAAATGATTTTGAGAGGGCGTTTAGATCTTCCAAAACAATCTTTCCGCGGACATCAATAAGACTCCACGATCTAACCAAATAGTCTGCTTTTAGCGTCACAAGTCCATTAGTCGGGTTAGGAAAAACAATAGTATTAAAGGCGTCTAGTTCTTCTATTCCGACCCAGTTAGATTCAATTTCAGATGAACTCTGGTCGCTACAATTACCGTCTAAACTGAAGGCGGTTACTGTAATGGTAAACGTTCCTGCTTCTGAGTAATTATGAGCCGGAAGATCGTCTGTGTATGTCTCTCCGTCGCCCATGTTCCACAGGTATGAGCTTGCTCCAGTACTGAGGTTGAATATCTCTACCTCACCTGAGGACCCATCCCATGGTGATACCACTATAAAGTCTGCGTTTACAGCTGGGGTAAGGTCGAATTGACCACGCGGTGTGATGGTATAGCTATCTACTAATGGCTCGGAGTAGTCTCTCTGACCACCTATTCCGCTCACTCCGAAGACGCCCACTGGAGCAGGCTCGCCGAACAAATCAGTATTCGCATCAACCCTCATTGTTAACTCCTGTGTGCCGAACGTTAGTCTCACATCAAACCCTGGCGTCATATTCGTCCACTCATCGGGATCTACAAGTTGAGTGCATTTAAGGGTAATCATACGGGACTCTGTTTCTTCGCTCATCTCAAAGACAAGCTGTGGTGTCTCGGCTTCGAAGTCACTGCCCTCAAATATTAGGGTGTCTATTCTAATTTGTGCTAGCCCTAGATACTGGTCGATTACACCTCGAACTCTGATGCTATCTCCTTCCTCTACTAAATATCCAAAATCATTTACAGGGCTGAATACATTTATTCCATGCGTAGGATCTATAAGCGTAAACTGAAGACCCGTGGGGTAATCATTCCAGCCATGAACTATTCCTCTAAGCTCACACGCTGTGCCTATGCTGTCTAAAAGGCCTTGCGGGTCTGTACCTCTGACTTGGTTGATTTCATAGACTGGATAGTCCAAATCCGATGGCAAAATGTGAATCGTCAGTGTGTCTATACCTAACTCCACCCCTCCCGAAACCACGCTCAGAGCTAACAAAACATCCTCTTGGAGTTCCGGTTCTTCGTCGTCAATGGCTGTGAAAGTAAAGGTTTGGGCATTTAAAAGCCCCATATCAAAATTAAATTCCAGAGGGAAAACATCCGGATAATCTATGCCCACAACAGCATCTCCTCCTGCGATACTAACCTTCAAAACCGCATCTTCAAGTGGGTACAGTGGAGACATGCTTACGGTTATCCCGCCACCTTCGCTAACATATAATTCCGGTGCATCAAAGCCGACCTGCATCGTGCCGAGCCCGCCGCATGTTGCGCTATGCTCGCCCAGAAAGTCAAAAGTATCCTGCGGGTAACTGTCCCACTGGGTCATACCCTCGTTCCAGTCCGTGGTTCCGTGACCTACGTTGGGTTTTCTTACGAGAGTGAATTCTGCCATCGCACCACCTGAGGTAACCGTCCACGGGTCGCCCGTGTCCACTCCTATCGCGCCCATTATGTCTATCGCCACTCCATCTTTCCTCAGAACTATGGCATCATTTCCGTTATACCAAGTTACTTGGCTGAAGACCGTGGCCAAGCTCTGCATATAGGGGTCCGACTGGCTGTTTCCTATAACAAAGACTCCTCCTGGCAACAGTTGTCCTTCTAGGTCTAGAGCCTGTGTTGGCTCTGTCGCCCCATTATTGTATACCTCAACAGTGTATGCCGTGAGGTCTATTGTGAGTGGTGACGGGTTGTGAATTTCTATAGCCTTGTTATGGCTATCCCCTTCTATGTATTCTGAAATTATCAAATCGTCACATAAGCCAGCATCACCGCACTGAAGTATGGTGACTTGAAGAGATGAGGCTCCAACGCTATCGCATTCCATTGCCGTGGCACCGAATACGGACTCTCCAGGCTGTACAGTCGATAGGTCAACCTCTCCCTGCGTGCTTATTCCCCAAACGTGATAAACCTCGGCTCCTAGGGTGGTGAAGTCATAAAATGGTTGAGTCGTCGTGGCAAGGATTAGGTCCTGTTCCGAACATATTGCAAATAAAAAGTCATCCTCAATAGCCTCGCTGAAATATCCAAACGGGACGAAGGTCTCCTCTTCTGTTAAACACACCAAAACTTCATTCGATCCACTCGCGTCGAGCATGGTTCCTCCGTCACAGGCAGGAGACTCACAAGTTTCAGCAAGTATTTGATATGGAAAATTGCTTATTGAAAAGCAGCCCTCTCCTGTGATTCCACTCCATAAAAGACCACTCTCCAGGGTTGCGACATCAAGAGGTAGGTCGTAAGAGATAGCAATAACATTAAATAATCCGTCTCCGAGTCCCTGAAAATTTATTGCCGAGCCCGTTGCGCTGGAAACGATAGCTCCGGTTTCTGAGTCCACTATTACAAGCGTGAGTAGGGCGTAAGGCGCATCTGTAAAGTGGTTAAAGGTCGTTATTACAGGCCCTTCGTCTGTGCAAAGCGTATCGTATGCCAGGTTAGCAAGCTCTAGATAACCACCATCACAAGAAAGGATGTTAGATATCCCTTGCGTAGGGGCTTGAAGTACATATCCGCTTAGATCGAATGCCGAGCCTCCGTCTGGGAATCTAGATAGTGAGTGCCCCTGCGGGTTGCCTTCAGTGCCTTCGTATAGGAGACCGGTGCCTAACGGCACAAGCGCTTGAAGGATGGTTGCAGCTTGGGGGTTTCCAGGGGAGGTGTTGCCGTAAACGATTGCGTCAACGATATCGTCTAGCGGTGGAGCTTGCCCGGTTAGAACCTCACTTGACTCCGCTTCGTATAAAGCCACGCCAGCAATAGTGGTGTTTAGGGCAGCCTCGATTGCTAAAAACCCGTTTTCGTTCAGCTGTAACCCGCTCAAAGAGATTGATTCGTAAACCTCCGCCTCATAAAGACCGCCTCCTAAAAAGCTCGCTTTAACTAACGCCAGAGTATAGCCGTCAAGGTCCGAGTTCGGCAACCCGAAAAGCTCAACAAACTGAACCCCGTCGCCTTGAATAGCGTCGACCTCGTTAATAACTAAGCCTTGTGAGTTCGCAGTAAGTGACAGCGAAAAAATCACGAAAAGAAAGCTGAAAATTGCGGCAAAATATATGCGCATGGTTGTCTTTGTTAGGTTGTTACAGTCGGAGGGACAAGATACATACCTTTAAGGGTCTGAAATGTCGCATAGTAAGCTCATAATAAAATTAGACGGATTCATCCGTAAATACTACCGAAACAGGGCGTTGAGGGGTGTTATTCTAACCACAACAATCGTTGCGGTTGGAGCGCTACTTGTAGCGTTCGCAGAGTATTTCGCTCGATTTGATGTTCTCGGCAGGACCTTTTTGTTCTATTCCTTCGCCATTATGGCTGTTTCTGTACTGGTGAAAATGGTCTTTATTCCGCTATTTAAGATCTTCCGCCTTGGACATGTGATTTCTTATGAGGAGGCAAGCCAAATCGTAGGCGATTTCTTTCCCGAAATAAAAGACAAGCTTCTAAACACTCTTCAACTTCAAAACCAGATTCGTTCAGAAGATTCAGAAAACTCAGATCTGTTAATTGCTAGTGTCGATAAGCGCACTGAAGAACTAAGCCCCGTAACATTTACGAACGCTATCGATCTCAGGGCCAACCTGCGATACCTCAAATACGCTTTGCTGCCAGCCGCAGTTATTTTATTTGTTCTGGTTTTTCAGCCGCAAATAATCTCAGAACCCACTGCGAGAATTATTCAGCACAGGACCGCTTTTGTTGAGGAGGCCCCGTTCCGCTATGTTCTGGTATCCACTCCCCTGTCCGCTCCTGTGGGTGCTAATTTCGTTTTTGCCGTGCGTCTAGAGGGAGAAGTCGTACCGTCAACGGTTTATGCTGTTCTTGGAGAAAACCGGTATCGAATGGAGAGGCTAAGAGGGGACGTTTTTCAGTTCACCTTCTCGTCTATAACAGCAGATGTCGATCTTCAATGCACTGCAAATGGGTGGTCCTCACCTATGTATACCATATTCGCCTTGCCGGTGCCAGGAGTTGTCTCGTTTACTGTCAGCGCCACTCCACCTGCCTATACTGGGCTAGATGATATTAGTCAAGAAAATCACGGAGATGTGATTGTACCGGAAGGGTCGGTGATAAGCTGGGTTTGTCGCGTAGAAAATTCCAACTCTTTTCAAGTACGAGTAGGTGACTCCTTGCTTGTTTCAGAGAATGTGGTGAGCAATATCTTCAATGCAAATTGGATCGCTCGATATACCCTACCCTACTATTTTATCCCTTCTAATGAGAGTTTAGGAAGGGTTGATTCATTAAGGTATTCTCTCTCTGTTATTAAGGACCGACGACCCATCATTCGCGTAGTAGAGGTTGAAGATGAGGAGTCGAGGATGCTGCGGTATTTCAGCGGCTCGATAAGTGATGATTATGGATTTACTCGACTTGCTTTTGCATCGAGAGTAGTGAGCTCAGGAGAGGTGGAATATCTCGAGCTAGAACGGCCAGCAGGCAAAGCAGATGATTACTATTTCACGTGGGACCTTGAGCCTTTAGGGCTACAGGCTGGAGATGTGGTGGAGTATTGGGTGGAAGTTTGGGATAATGACGGCATCCATGGTGCCAAATCTTCCAAGACTGCTAAGCGAGTGTTCCACGCCCCAACCGAAGATGATTTGCTCGAGGAAAGAGACGAGGCTAATGAAGAGGTGGAGGCGTCTATAAAAGACGCCGTTGAAAAGGCGGATGAGTTGAGGCGCGAAATGGACGCCTTGAAAGAGAGGTTGCGTGAGGATAGGGATTTGGACTGGAAAGACGAAAGAGCGCTAGATGATATTCTGAAAAAACAGGAAGAGCTGAAGAAGACTATAGAGGAGTTGAAGAAAAATAATGAAGTAAAAAACGAGCGGCTAAATGAGTTCAGCCCGCAAGAAGAGCGAATTATGGAGAAGCAGGATGAGCTTCAGAAGCTGATGGATGAGCTAATGTCTGACGATCTTAAGGAGCTTTATGAGAAGATGAGAGAGCTTATGAATGAAATGAATCCAGATGAGATTCAGGAACATTTGGACCAAATGGATGTCAGTCAAGAAGCTTTAGAAAAAGAGCTAGACAGAGCTCTGGAGCAATTCAAGCAGCTTGAGTGGGAAGTAAAGATGGAGGAGACCCTCGACGCTCTAAATGATTTAGCAGAGAAGCAAGAAGAATTAGCTACCGAATCTGAAAACCAGTCAAAAACTGACGAAGAGCTTCTTAAAGAACAGGAGGAGATAAATAGCGAGTTCGAGGAGATACAAAATGAATTGAAAGAGCTTGAAAAGATGAATGAGGAGCTCGAGAATCCGAATAGCATGTTGGATTCTGAAGCCGAGGAAAAGGCCATTGAAGAAGCGTTAAAGGAAAGCTCTGAGCAACTAGAAAAAGGGAAGGAGAAAAAGGCCTCCGAAGAACAAAAGAAGGCGTCGGAGGAGATGAAAGATTTGGCGAAGCAGATGGAAAGCATGCAAATGGAGTCTGAGGCGGAGGATCTAGAAGAGGACATGGATGCCCTGAGGGCCCTGTTGGAGAACATCATAACCCTATCCTTTGAAGAGGAGTTGTTGATGGCTGACATTAATACTACTGACAAGTTAGACCCCCGATATATACTTCATGGACAAAGTCAACGCAGCCTTAAAGACGACGCGAAAATGGTTGAAGACTCTCTTTACGCATTGAGCTTAAGGGTGAGACAGCTTGCCGGTGCGGTTAATAGGGAGGTGGGGCTTGTGAATCACCACATGGATAAGGCTCTGGGTGGGTTTGGTGATAGAAACACCTCTGATATCACCATGAATCAGCAGTATGTAATGACTTCATTTAATAACTTGGCTTTATTGCTTGACGAGGCTCTTCAGCAGATGCAGAATAAGCAGGAGTGTAACAATCCTGGCACAGGTAACTGCAACAAGCCCGGCGGTTCTGGAGAAAAGCCCTGCTCTAAGCCTGGTGATATGAAAAAGATGCAGGAGGCGCTAGGAAAGAAGTTGGAAGAGTTGAAGAAGCAAATGGGGGAAAACGCGAACAAAGGAGCTTGCAACAAAGAAAATGGAGGGTTAAGCAAGCAGCTGGCAGAACTTGCAGCTCAGCAAGCCGCGCTTAGGGAGCTCGCTAAACAGAAGGCACAGGAGCTTAACAAAGACGGTTCTGGTGATGGGGGAGAAATGCAAAAAATTGCCGAAGAGATGGAGGAGCTAGAGCGGGATCTAGCAAATAAGATTGTCGATGTCGCAACACTTGAAAGACATAATAAAATTATTACTCGCCTGCTTGAGGCAGAAGAGGCAGAAAGAATAAGGGGGGAAAAAGAAGAGAGGAAATCGAAAAGCGGAAACCAAAACCTATCCCCAGATTCGCCACAAAACATTGATTACCTGCGAAATAGGGCTAACGAAATAGATTTGCTTAAAACTATTCCGCCCGATTTAACCCCTTATTACCGCGACAAGGTTAATGAGTATTTTAACTCTTCTACCCCACTTGTGCCATGATAACATTTAGCGGGATAGATATGCCGTGCAGAGTCGACAGAAAAAGGGCTGTCAAGCTTTGGCTTAAAAACGAGGTGAAGCTGCGCGGAAAAAACGTTGGAGATATAGGTTTGGCGCTCTGTTCCGACGAGCATTTATTGGAGATAAATAACCAGTATTTAGCACACGACTATTATACCGACATCATAACTTTCGACTACTCAGAGGGTGATCTTATTAGTGGCGATTTAATGATCTCTTATGATAGGGTTTCAGAAAATGCAAAAACTAACGGAGTGTCTGTTCAAAACGAATTAAGGCGCGTAATTGTTCATGGGGTTTTGCACCTGTTAGGCTCGAAAGACAAGACCGATAAAGAGTCTAAGGAAATGAGGGTGTTAGAGGACGCGGCGCTAGGTCGGTTCCACGTGGAACACGATAATAAATAACTGAATAAATGGAATACGATGTAATAGTTGTGGGTGCGGGACACGCCGGAAATGAGGCGGCGGCGGCGGCAGCGAACCTGGGTGCGAAAACCTTACTCATAACCATGAATATGGGCGTGATCGGACAAATGTCTTGCAACCCTGCTATGGGTGGTGTTGCAAAAGGTCAGATCGTTAGAGAAATAGATGCGCTGGGCGGATATAGCGGTATTGTTAGTGATTACAGCGCAATACAGTTCAGAATGTTAAATCTCTCTAAGGGACCCGCAATGTGGAGCCCACGAACCCAAAACGACAGAAATGAATTCGCGTCTAAGTGGAGGGAGACGCTTGAGCAGACACCGGGCTTAGATATGAGGCAGGATAGTGTTGAGGGGATTATCGTTGAGGGCGGTAAGTGTGTAGGAGTTAAAACTATGATCGGTTCAGAAATTAGATCAAAGAAGGTTGTATTAACTAATGGTACTTTCTTAAACGGACTACTACATATCGGTGAGAAGCAGTTTGGAGGAGGGCGAGCTGGCGAAAGAGCATCCACAGGCATTACGGAGCAGTTAGTAGACCTGGGTTTTGAAAGCGGAAGAATGAAAACAGGAACACCGCCTAGAGTGGATGGAAGAACCCTAGACTTCAGCAAGATGGAGCTTCAGCCTGGAGACGTAAACCCTAGTAAGTTTTCGTTTCTACAAAGCAGTAAGGACTTAGTAGACCAGCTCCCTTGTCATATCGCATACACGAACGAGCAGGTGCACGAGGCTTTGAAGTCCGGTTTCGATAGATCGCCAATGTTTAATGGGCGAATTAGAGGTCTCGGTCCTAGGTACTGCCCATCCATTGAGGATAAAATTGATCGGTTCGCCGACAAAAGCCGACACCAGTTGTTTGTCGAGCCCGAAGGTCGAAACACAGTTGAGATTTATGTAAATGGCTTTTCCACAAGTTTACCGGAGGACGTGCAGCTTAAGGCGATGAGGTTAATACCTGGATTCGAGGCTGCAAAAATGTTCAGGCCTGGGTATGCTGTCGAGTATGACTTCTTCCCTCCTACCCAACTAAAGCACAGCCTCGAAACCACAACCGTTAGTGGATTGTACTTCGCTGGCCAGATAAATGGCACTACTGGCTATGAGGAGGCGGCTTGTCAGGGGTTAATGGCGGGTATTAATGCCGCGCGTTCCACGTGGAACAAGGAGGCTGTGGTGCTAAGTCGATCTGACGCATATATCGGAGTGTTAATAGACGATCTGGTTACTAAAGGTACTAACGAGCCGTACAGGATGTTTACCTCGCGTGCCGAATACCGGATACTGCTTAGACAGGATAACGCAGACGAGCGTTTAACTCCACTTGGGCATAAAATAGGCCTGGCTTCAAACGAAAGACTTAAGGCGCTCGAGGACAAACAGGCGGCGGTGAAGGCTGTTAGGAAAATACTAGATAAAACATCTATCACTCCAGAGAGTGCCTCCCTCCTACTTAGTGAGGTAAATAGCGCCCCCTTAAAGCAAAAGTCTAAGGCGGGGATGATTCTAACAAGACCTCATGTGGGATTGAAAAAAATGATTGAATCCTTGGATTTATTATCGTCTCTTAAAGATGAGTCCAGAGAGGTGATTGAGCAGGTCGAAATACAGGTTAAGTATGAGGGTTACATCGAAAAAGAGCAGGTAATGGCAGACAGAATGACGAAGCTCGAAGGATTGAGGATTCCCGACGACCTTGATTTCTCTAAGCTTGCCTCGCTCAGTGCTGAAGCAAAACAAAAGCTCGCAGAAAAGAAGCCGGCGACTCTTGGAGAAGCGTCTAGTATTTCCGGCGTTAGCGCATCAGATGTGAGTGTGTTACTTATTTATTTAGGGCGCTAGACTTCAGCTTCTCAACGATCTCATACACTGCAGGACAGACAATCACGTTCTTTTCCGTGAGGTGCAATATTTGTTTTTGCTTTACTCTGTCCGTGTGAGGAAATTCCCGGCACGCCTTAGGCCTAACGTTATAAATAGAGCAGGCGTTGTCCGTCATTAGAAATGGGCATGGGGTGGCATTCATAACGAAGTCACCCTCATCATCTTTCATTAAATACTTCGACTCGAAGCTCGAGGATTTTATTTTCAAGTGTTTCGATATTCTGTCTGTGTCTCTGTCTGTAACCAGCGGGGATGTCGTTTTACAACAGTTCGCGCACTTAAGGCAGTCTGTACAAGAAAAAACGTCGTCGTGGATCTCGTGCACTATTCTGTCGAAACTCTTCGCTTTGGACTTTTTAAGGCGTTTAAAAACTTTCGCGTGCTCTTTCTTGTTAAGTCGCACAAGCTCTTGATGTCTATTTATATCCACGGGAGTTCTAATTGTATCTTTGCGCTGCAATAACCGCAAAAAACAATCTATACTAATGGATATTCAAAATATTCTTGCCGACTTAGGCATCAAAGACAACAATTCTGGAGTTATGATCGGTGGTCGAAAACTGGGTTCAGGTCCTGTAATTAAATCTATTTCTCCAACTGATGGAAAAATCATTGCCTCTGTAACTACTGCCACAAGCGCTGATTATGAGGAGGTTATGCTCGCGTCTAAAGCCGCATTTATCGAGTGGGGTAAGTGGAGCGCTCCAGAGCGAGGTGAGGTTATTCGCCAGTTCGGCGACGCTCTAAGGGCGAAAAAAGAAAGTTTAGGCGCATTAGTCTCTTATGAGATGGGCAAAAGCTACCAGGAGGGGTTAGGTGAGGTGCAAGAGATGATAGATATCTGTGATTTCGCTGTAGGCCAAAGCCGTATGCTTTACGGTCTTACAATGCACTCTGAGAGACGTAACCATAGAATGTACGAGCAGTACCATTCACTAGGAGTTGTAGGTATTATCTCTGCGTTTAACTTCCCGGTTGCCGTGTGGTGTTGGAACACTGCGTTAGCATGGGTTTGTGGTGATGTTTGTGTGTGGAAGCCGTCTGAAAAGGCTCCGCTTTGTTCTATCGCATGCCAAAACATCTGGGCAGAGGTCGCAGAAGCGAATGATGTGCCAGAAGGTTTGTCTTGTGTCGTTAATGGTGACTACAAGGTGGGGGAGATGCTGAGTAAGGATAAAAGAGTGCCTTTAATTAGCGCAACCGGTTCAACTAGAATGGGTAAAATCGTGGCTCAAGAAGTGGCGGCGAGATTAGGTCGTTCATTATTAGAGTTAGGAGGAAACAATGCTATCATTATTACTCCAGATGCAGATCTTAAAGTCGTGGTGCCGGCAACGGTATTCGGTGCTGTGGGAACATGTGGCCAAAGGTGCACGAGCACTAGGCGTGTAATAGTACACTCTAGTGTTTACGAAAAGGTGAAGGATCAACTTACGCAGGCATACACACAGGTGCGTATAGGCGACCCATTAGACGAGAACAACCACGTAGGTCCGCTTATTGATGTTGGAGCGGTTCAGCAGTACCTAAACGCCCTTGTGGCCGTGGAAGAGCAGGGTGGGACCGTCCTGGTTCCTGGCGGAGTGCTTGATGGTGCGGGTTATGAAGGTGGTTGTTACGTTAAGCCCGCAATTGCTGAGGTTACTAATGACATGGAGATCGTACAGCACGAAACTTTCGCTCCGATATTATACATAATGAAATACGACACTATTGATGAGGCAATAGCGCTCCAAAACGGTGTCGTTCAGGGTTTATCGTCTGCAATAATGACGAACAACCTTAGAGAAGCTGAATTGTTTTTATCTGCAGCCGGTTCTGATTGTGGTATCGCTAACGTAAACATCGGAACTTCAGGTGCAGAAATCGGTGGAGCTTTCGGTGGTGAGAAAGAGACTGGTGGTGGAAGAGAGTCGGGTTCCGACGCTTGGAAGGCATATATGCGTCGCCAAACTAACACCATCAACTATGGCCTTGACCTTCCTCTTGCTCAAGGAATCAAGTTTGATCTTTGATCTATAGGAGCCTTTGTTTTATCTCAGCCCTGGCGGTCTTTACGGCTTGCGGGGTGAGGGATGATGCCGAGGTGGGCGACCTATACGTTGTAGAGTTTGGTTTGGACGACACTACTGCTGTTAGTTTAATGGTTGACGTTAGCCAGGCGGATGTGGTAATTAACAACGGTGGAGAAAGTATTAATCTCACTAATTGTGGTGACGGATGTTATGGGGTGCCTGTATTTGGTGGGTCTATACGTGGGTCGTGGATAGGGGGTGTGTTTTATGGTGATTGGGTTGATTCTCTCCGGGCTGGCAATTACTCTGTCCCTCTTAAAATCTCCCCTAGAAATACTTTTATTGATGTAGCCGAGGCCAAAGACACAACAACCACGTCATGGGACACGTCAATCGGGAAACTTAAACTAAAGCAGTTCGGTGATTCCGTGCTGGCCACTGTGTTAACCCCGACTGGTGATTATCGTTTTCTTTCGGGAACCATGCGCGGGAGCAAATTGGTTTTGGGAACATTTGACGGTGCTCATTTATTTCACTTCTCCGCAATAATTATCGGGGATTCTATCATTAATGGGGTCTTTAAAAGCGGTATACATTACGCGGACAACTGGAGCGGAGTAAGGGGAGTAGGGGAGCTTTCGTGGGTATGTGAACAGGAGGCTAATCACGAGGTGGAGGTGGTGTTTTCGGGTGTCGGGGTTGATGGTGTTGAACACTGGACAAGGGAAAGAATACGTCGAGAGGGAAAAAAGATGTTGGTTGTAGATGTTATGGGGACCTGGTGTCCAAATTGTTTGGACGAAGCTCGGCTTCTGGTGGAGCTTAGGGAGTTATACCCCGACGTTCTGTTTCTTTCTATGGCTTTCGAGCGGGGTGGGGAAGGGGTGGCCTTAAAAAGGCTCTCTTCGTTTAAAAAGGAGCTGGGGCTCAGTTGGGATATGTTGTATGGGGGCAGCGCGAGCAAGGTTGAGGCCGACTCAGTGATGGCTTTTATGGGTGGTGTTAGGTCTTTTCCAACAACCGCATTCATTCCATTAATAGGTCCGGTGGTTGTGCATACTGGATTTAGCGGTCCCGCAACAGGGGCACATTATAGGGGAGAGCTCGAGTTTTTTAAATCGACAATAGAGGAAATGTTGGTTAGGTAAGGCTATCTATCTGCGGGAAAATCGTTCTCCTTATCCACTACTATTCTCTCGTCTCTATTAAGTAACTCCCAAGCTGTGTGGAACACGAGCTGACCTATTTTAGCTGTTTTCCCGTACAATATTTTCTCAAAATCATCTCCAGGAGCATGATAGTCTTCGTGCACACCGCTAAAGTAGAAAATTACAGGGATTCCGTGCTTTGCAAAATTGTAGTGGTCTGACCTATAGTAAAATCTATTTGGATCATCAGGAGCGTTAAAGGTGTAGTCAAGCTCTAGGTTTGTGTACTGTTTATTTGCCTCCTCGGATATGTCGTGGAGCTCTGTGCTTAGTTTATCTGCACCTATTAGGTATATGTAGTTTTCCGTTCCCTCGTGAGCTTCGTCAACCCGACCTATCATGTCTATGTTCAGGTTAGCGATGGTTTGCTCTAGGGGATATATCGGATTGTCAGAATACCATTCCGACCCCAACAATCCTTTTTCTTCGCCCACCACATTCATGAAAAGAACACTCCTTCTGGGTCCGTCTCCGTTTTTAAAAGCCTCAACAAATGATTCCGCAATTTCTAATACCGTCACTGTTCCGGATCCGTCGTCATCTGCGCCGTTATTAATTTCTCCATCCACTATTCCTATGTGGTCGTAGTGAGAGGTAATAATAAGCAGTTCGTCTTGGAGTTCTAGGTCGCTTCCGGGTAGAAAGGCCAAAACATTAGACGCGTTATACTCTTCGTGGAATTTTTCTATGTTGTGGGACCAGGTTGTTTTAAGGTTTCCTGTAGGACAAACCACCTCAAGGCGACATTTAGAAGGTGTTGTCAGGCCACGAGCTTTTGACAGCCATTTGTCGGCTGTTTTTTCGCTTAAAAAAAAGGTGGGTATTGCCGTGCCTTCACCTGTTTTATTGTTGTTTATGTGGGTGGTTTTTCGCAAAAGTCGGAATTTCATTCGGCCTTTAAATGACTTGTATTTTTCTTTCTTCATTAAAACAACTAGGCCCACCGCGCCCATTTCGTGAGCTAGCTCCCGTTTTAAATTAAGATTCTTGTCCCACTCACCTCCCGCAAGTTTAGGGGGTGTTCCGTTTAATACGACCACAACCTTTCCCTCAACGTTTATGTTCTTGTAGTCGTTGTTTATCCCAAACCCAGCAAAAACCATGGGGACATTTTGAAGTTCGTGTGTTTGAATACCCGGGAACAGCACGAAGTCGTCAATAAGTTTATAATCCTTTTTTCCAACAGTAACGGAGCCCCCTAGAATTTGATTGTCTACCAAAGGCACGTCTTGTTCAAAGGGACTAAGCCCTAGACTAGTATAGTATTCCATAAGATAGGCGGCGGCTTTTCTTTGGCCGCGGGTTCCTGTCTCCCTTCCCTCAAACTCATCAGAAGCAAAAACACTCAAATGATCGTAAAGCTGGGTTGAGTCAATCAGGGCTGCATAATCTGTTTGTGTTTGGGAGAACATAGTCGTGGTGCCTAAAATCACCGCTAGAACACTACAAATAATTTTGTTTACCCTTATGGCGTGTCGCCCCCCTTCGAATTCTGCGTCAATAAAAGCATCAACTATTCCTATAGCTTCATCTTCGCTAACAAATCTAGCTGGAATACAAATTACATTCGCATCGTTGTGCGTTCTCGCGAGTTCTGCAATCTCACTTTTCCACGCTATACCGGCTCTTACTTTGTGATGTTTGTTAGCCGTCATTGCAACGCCATTTGCCGAGCCACAAATTAAAACTCCTAACTCACACCCTCCGCTTTCTACATCCACTGCTACCTTGTGTGCAAAGTCAGGGTAATCGACGCTTTCTGGTCCATCTGTTCCGCAGTTTTTTACATCAAAACCTCTTTTTAATAGGTGCTCTGAAATTTTTTTTTTATACAACGGTCCGGCGTGATCACAACCTATACTTATCTTCATGCTAAATTATTTAATCTATAATAACGCAAGTTAATTAACATCGGGTGTGTAAAGAGTTGAAAATAGTGTTCGTACTATTTTAAAACTATTTCTTGCTTTTTAAACTCTTTTTATATAAGCCGTGGGTTGGGTTTAATTTGCAAGTAATAATTAAAGTGTTTATTAAAAATCAACTGACAAAAAACTGTGTCTTATTAACTACCTCTCTCATATTAATTATCTATCTTCTACAATATTAACAACAAGTTGAAAACCTACATAAACATCATATTAACCAACCGTTTAACATGTGTGTTACGTGTGTGTTTACGTACGTTTTTTTTTAACAAGTCAACTATCCAAACAAAACACCTTAGACTTATACCGACTACTAACAACACTACTATAACTACTAAATATTTAAAGAATATATATACTATACTATTGTTTGTTTGTTTCCCTTTTTTATTCTCCCAAGCTCAAAAAGAAACAGTAGATTTGGATTCATGTTCAAATGGAAAATTCACACAATATTTTTATTTACAAGGAAGTATTTCCAGTGAGGGATGTTTATTTAAAAAAAAACCAGTTGGATTATGGAAGAGTTTTTATGAAACAGGTGATCTAAAAAGTTCAGGTGTTCGAAATGGAGATAAATTAGAAGGAAAGTGGAGTTTTTATTATTTAAATTCAGAAATAAGCAAAATAATAAATTACAAAAACAGTTATAAAGATGGTGAAGAAACCACTTATTCATATCAAGGAATTTTACTCATTAAAAGTAACTGGACATTAAATAAAAAAGAAGGAGAAGAGCAACGTTTTTATGAAAATGGCGAATTAAAAAGAATCATATTTTACACAGAGGATTTAAAGGATGGTAAATCAATTAGATATAGTCAAGGAGGTAGAATAATAGGTTTTACAACCTATAAAAAAGGTGTTATTTACTCAACAGAGAGTTTTAATAGATATAATAAAAAGAATAAAAAAACAGGGTTGTGGAAAGAGTTTTATGAAAAATTAAAAATAAAAGAGGAAGGACCTTTTACTGATGGTTTAAGACACGGAATATTTAGATATTACGATTTAAAAGGAAATTTAGAAGAAATAATAAATTTTAAATTTGGTATAAAAATAGAAGATGAAGAAAGTATAAACACCATTAATGTTATACGATCATATCATGATAATGGAAAGGTTTTTCAAGAAACAATTTATTTAAATGGAATAAAAAATGGTGTTAGTAGAGAATTTAATACAAAGGGAGATATCATAGGTGGGGGTGAGTATAAAGAGGGTGAATTAGTAGCAATAGGAATAACAAAACAAACAGGAGAGAAGGAGGGAAAATGGATTTTCTTATATAATAATCAAGAAAAAAAAGCAGAAGGAGAATTCATTAATGGATTTAAAGAAGGGGAGTGGATTTATTATTTTATTACTGGAGAAGTAGAACAAAAAGGTTTTTATAAAAAAGGAGAGTTGGATAAGGAGTGGAGTTGGTGGGCTATTTCTGGAGAAAGACTAAGGACTGAAAATTATAATTATGGGATGCAAGATGGATATTTTTTAGAGAAGAATATTCAAGGCCAAACACTATTAAAAGGGGTTTATAAAAACGGCTTAAAAGAAGGTTTTTGGATTTATCACGTAAATGACCACAGAGAAGAAGGAAATTTTATTAATGGTGAGTTTGAAGGTGAATGGAGGCATTGGTATT
>Ga0302127_10000438_pt1 | contig 22819 bp, 24 predicted proteins | sample CB4_SCM_MG_FD_204452 | JGI IMG/M metagenome (GOLD analysis project Ga0302127, IMG submission 204452) | Marine microbial communities from Western Arctic Ocean, Canada - CB4_SCM | ecosystem: Environmental > Aquatic > Marine > Oceanic | place: Canada: Western Arctic Ocean | collected 2017-09-24
CAATCGCTGCCACCCTACCCCAACTCAACGCGGAGTGCCTCTGTAAGCGCAGGTACGAATTCGTGCCAGTCGGCGAGGATGGCAATATCGACACCGCCTCGAAAGATGGAAGCTCGCCGGTTGTTGTTGACGACAACCAGGATACCCGCGCGCTGAAGGCCTACCATGTGGTTGAAATCGCCGCGTAGCGCAATTCCAATATAAAGGTTGGGGGCGACCGAGCGACCGGTGAGGCCAACTTGGAGTTGGCGTGGCATCCAGCCAGCATCGGCGACATCACGAGTGACGACGTAGCGGGCATCCAGCAATTCACGGAGCGGGGTGAGTTCAGGCACGCCAGCAGCCTCTACTCCGGTACCTATTCCAATAATGGCCCACGCGGTATCGAGGTTTGCAACGTCAGTGACGTCCACGGGGCGAGCATCCACGCGGCGCACGCGCTGCTCAGTGCGCGGTACGTCGATCTGGCGCACTGCGCCATCACGGCCCTCGGTATGGGCGAAGGCTTCGAATATTCCGGGGCGGATGGTAGCCATGTTAGGCAGTGTCTTGGAGTATATGGGAGCAACGATGTTGCCACCGAACGCTGGCTTGAGTTGTGCTAAGCGCCCCTCTGCATCGACCTCAAGTCCGACGCAATCGCCAGTGAGGCCAAGGCCTAGGCGCCCTGCGACGCGACCGGCTAAGTCACGTCCGTTTGGGGTAGACGGCAGGAGCACGGCATAGGGCTGGTCACGCTCGATGGCGCACGCCAAAGTCGCCGCGTAGACGTCTGTAGAGTACTCAGCCACCCGTTCGTCCTCGGCGATAAGGATCGAGTCCGCACCGTGCGCGACGAGATCACCGACGACAGCAGATATGCCAGGAGGGCCCATGAGGAAGGCGACCACATGACCGCTAATGGCATCAGCGACAGGTTGAGCTCCTGCGAGCAATTCGTGGCTGATAGGTCGAGGGCCGTCAGGGCCAAGCTCGGCGATCACCCACACGGCCTTGCCCGCGGGGGGGCGAGCGGCCGATGGCGCGGGAGTCAGTTCACGGGGAGACCGAAGAGCAGGATCGAGGATTCCACGCTCCTTCAGGATTGCCACGACCTGCGTGGCGGCGGCGGCGGCGGGGATTTCCTCGATGATCAACGGCTCACGCGTGCTCTCCTGGATACGTATCTCTTCCACCCACGTGGGTGAGCCTTCGACTCCAACGTCTGCGGACGTGAGACCCAGGTCGGCGATGGTGAGTTCGGGGATGTCGCGTTCTTTGGCAGTCGTCAACGCCTCCCGACCAGGAAAGGTATCGCGAGCAACTCCATCCGCGACCGTGACTACGGCAGGCAAAGTGACTTCGAGAACCTCCGTAGAGTCGTCGAGGTTCCGCTCTACGCGGGCGGTAGTGGAGTTGATCAAGTCGAGCTTAGACGCGCCAGTGATCTGGGGTAGGCCTAGCATCTCTGCGACCTCCGGGCCAACTTGGCCGGTGTCAGCGTCGACAGAGAAATTACCAAACAGGATTAGGTCATAAGAGTCCCGCCGTAGTGCGGCGGCAAGAACACGAGAAGTCGCCAACGTATCGGAGCCTGCTAGCGCACGGTCGTTGATGTGAATGGCGCTATCCGCACCCTGGGCTATGCAGCGCGCAAGGCCATCGCGAGCTTGAGGTGGGCCCATCGTGATGGCGGTCACAGTGCCGCCGAATTCGGTGCGCAATTCAGTTGCGCGCTGCACTGCGACGATGTCCCAGTTGTTGACTTCACTGGGCACACCTTCGCGCACAATGCGACGGGTCTCAGCATCGAACTTCATGCGTGCGACGACGGGAACCCATTTTATGCAAACGGCTATGTTCATAAGTACTCCAGCGAAGGTGCTCCAAGCGCGAGATTGGGGTCTAGACGAGGCTGGTTCCCCCATCGATTACGAAGGTCTGGCCAGTGACATAGGCGGCGGCATCCGACGCCAGGAAGACGGCCATGAGGCCAACCTCGCGAACGCCGCCAATGCGCCCAAGGGGGATCCGAGGCCTCACCTGCTCTGTGTAGCTGGCAATTTTCTCTGCGGATTCTTGCTCAGGGTCAGGGAACAAGCCAGGTGAGATGGCGTTGACGCGGATGTCAGGGCCCCATTCCAGCGCGGCGGCTTCGGTGAGCCTTGCTATCCCTGCCTTGCTAGAGGCGTATGCAGCCATGTTCTTGGACGCTCGTAGGCCACGAACGCCTGATACGTTGATTACGCTGCCCGTACCACGTTCGCGCAAGTGCGGGCCGAAGACGCGACAGCCCTCAAACGCAGAGCTTAGGTTGAGGTCGATTATACGGTGCCACTCAGTGCTGGTCATGCCAGAACCAGGCTCGCCAGGGGCGTCAGCTACTTGCTTACGGATGGAGTCGCCCACGCAATTCACGACGATGCTGAGGTGAGGGAAATCGCGCAGCACCCGGGAACCAAGTGCGTCCATGGCGTCAGGATCGACGGCATCAGTAGAGTAGCCTGTGGATAGCACTCCCATGGATTGCGCACGTGCAGCAACTTCCTCTACGCGCTTGGCGTTCAGGGCCACGACCGCTACATCAGCCCCTGCTTCTGCGAGCGCAAGCGCGATTCCTCTACCTATGCCGCGCCCCGCGCCAATGACAACGGCTTGCCGACCATCGATATTGAAATCTTGCAGTGCCATGTTTATCTCCTCGCTCGTACGTGTCTGCGGTCCAACGCCGCCATTCTATATCTAGCGCTGGTATAGTCTGCTCACTCATTCCTAGTAGCAAAGGAGTCTGCGATGGCAGGAATACTCGACGCTGACACTCATATTGCGGAGCCGCCTGAGATGTGGGATTACCTAGACCCGGAATGGTACTCCCGTCGTCCTGTGGTCGTGAGCGTTCCGGACGATACGCTGTACGGCACGTCCGATCATATGTGGCTAATAGATGGCTCGATTTACCCGAGAATCGCAGGCCGTGGCGGCAATAGCCTGGTGACACCAACCTCGCAGACACGAGTCAAAGACCGCGTGGACCGGAAGGCACGCGAATTGCTAGATTTGCCCATGCGATTCGAGGACATGAAAGTTCAAGGAGTCGACGGCCAGGTGGTTTACCCGACGCTGTTTCTCGCTTACCTCACGCATGACGTGGCATATGAGGTCGCGCTGAGCAAGGCCTACAACCGCTTCATGGCCAAGGTTTATGCGCAGTCGAAAGGGGTCATTCGGTGGGTGGTAGTACCACCGCTACGCGACATCGATGCCACGGTGGCGGAGCTGCGGTTCGGCAAGGCGCACGGTGCGTGTGGGGTGTTCTTCAGGGGTATCGAAGGGGACCGAACTTTGGACGACCCTTATTTCTTCCCTGTCTACGAAGAGGCGCAAGCGCTCAATCTCGCAATCACCGTACACCAAGGCCAGGGCGCCCCGGCGCTAAACAACCTGGTCGACATCAAGCGTAGCCACACGTTCACGCACGGGCGAATGCCTCCCATTGTGGCATTCCGTAACCTAGTGCAGAACAAGGTTCCGCTCGATTTCCCGGCGCTACGTTGGGGGTTCATCGAAACCGGAGCGACGTGGGTGCCGTACGCAATGTACCAGCTTCAGGGCACCATGAAAGCTGACGCGAGTTACTGGGGACCAAAGCTGTTCGAGGATAACCACATGTGGATTTCCTACGAAGTGGGCGAGGACTACGACTACTTAGTGCGCTATATCGGAGAGGACAAGATTGTGGTGGGGACGGACTACGGACACCACAACTCTGCAACCAATGACCGATTGGCATCTGACCCGTCGGCACAGACTCACATGATTGCGACGCTACGCAATTCGAGCATCGCCTCAAGCGTGGTGGACCGGATATTGGTCGACAACCCAAACGCGCTGTACGGAGTTAGCTAGGTAAGGGGAACGATGAATCGTGAAGCGGTCGTTACAGCCATCAGTTGCCTGTCGCTTCGGTATTGGTTCAGGGAATTACCCGTCCCCTTGGTCGTGCATCGCGATGAGTTCCGCCAGATCCCACAGAACTCATCGCGATGTTGAATTTAAGCAAGATTAACAGTCACGCTCTTGCGCTGAGTAAAGCTATCCAACATGCCCTCTAGGGAGAATTCCCGCCCCATTCCGCTCATCTTGAACCCGCCATAAGAGTGGCCAGGCAGCTGTCCTAGTCCGCGGTTCACTTGAACCCAACCAGAATCGATCTGGTGGGCAGCGTTAAGAGCTTGCTTGATATTTTGGCTCCAGATGTAAGCGGCTAGGCCGTAATGGCTGTCGTTAGCCATTCGAATCACTTCTTCTTCTTTTGACCAAGGGACCACGACCAACACGGGTCCGAATATTTCCTCGCGAGCCACGCGCCAGTCATTAGTGGCACGTGTTATGACCGTCGGAGTAACGTACCAGCCCTCCGTCAGAGGACCGTCCTCTGGAGGCATTCCTCCCAGCGCGATCTGCGCTCCTGGCTGACCGGCCCCGTCTTGAATGTAGTTGCAAACCCGATCGAATTGTTTCTGGTTGATAATCGAACCCATGTCGGTCGACTCGTCAAGAGGGTCACCAACCTTCAGGGTTTGGAGCTTAGTCACCAATTTTTCTAGGAAAGAATCATAGATGCTTTCGTGCAGGAAAAGCCGAGATCCTGCCGTACAGGATTGCCCCTGTCTCGTAAACCTCATGCCAGCAACGACACCCTGAACGACAGTATCGTTATCTGAATCAGGGTAGACCAGGACCGGGCTTTTACCCCCCAGTTCTAGTGAGACAGGGACAATACGATCCGCTGCTGCGTGCATGATTGACTTGCCTATCTCAGTAGAACCTGTGAACGACAGCTTTCGGACCAACGGGTGCACTGCGAGTGCCGCTCCAGCCTCTTCGCCGTACCCGGTCAGGACATTCAGCACGCCCGCAGGTAGGTATTCGTTACAGATTTGCCCCATTCGCAACACTGCAAGCGGTGCGTCTTCCGCAGCTTTCAGCACCAGCGTGTTGCCTGCAGTAATCGACATTGCGATTTTAAGGGCACCGAGAAGTACGGGGGAATTCCACGGAATGATTCCGCCTACGACCCCGATCGGCTCGCGGCGAGTGTAGACCAGCAGATCCTCACCCAAAGGGACAGTCTCTCCCTTCAACTCGCCTGCAACCCCTCCGAAGTATCTGAACATCTCAGCGGTACCCTTGGCTTCAGGGCGCGATTGTGGTGCCAATGCGTTGCCCGTCTCTGTTGCGATAAGGAGAGCTATCTCTTCGGTTACAGCATCCATTGCATCGGCGATACGAAGCATGATGCGACCTCGTTCTCGAGGCGGCACTCGCCGCCAAGACTGGAACGCACGATAGGCCGTTTGCACTGCCGCGTCGACATCCTCTGCGAGGGCTCGAGGCACCTTCGCTATCGGCCGATTGCGGTAGGCGGGGTTCCCAACGGTGATTGTTCCTCCAGTTTTCGCGAGAGTCGGTTCGCCACCAACCAGCATAGGGACTAGCTGTATTTGTCTTTCAATGGTCACGGTTCAGCTCCAAGTATCGATTCAGGTGAGGGTTATTCGGGCGCGCCGTCGAGTAACTTCGCAACAGCCGAGAAATCGAGCCGACCAAAACCACGACGGCTGGTTGCTGCGTATTGTTCATGGGCGATGGCAGTCAGTGCTAGTGGAATCTTCTCTTGGCTAGCTGCGAAGAGAGCCAATCCAAGGTCTTTGTACATGAGGTCGGTCATGAACCCTGGAGCGAATTCATCATTGACAGGGCTCTCTGTAACTACTCCTGGCGCCGGGCAACGAGTTTGCAGCGTCCAGCAGTTACCAGACGCTTTGGACATAACGTCGAAGAGCACATTGGGGTCCACTCCCTTGGCAAGTCCGAGTGCAAATGCTTCAGTTACAGCCACCATCGAAATTCCGGCAACGAGATTGTTGGCAAGCTTGACCGTCTCACCCATGCCTATCGTGCCGCAGTGGATGATATTGGTCCCCATGTGACCTAAGAGTTCACGGTGTCGCTCGAGAACGTTCTCGTCGCCACCCACCATAATTGTGAGTTCGCCAGTGGTTGCCCAAGCCGAGGATCCGCTAACAGGGGCATCAAGCATGGCCCCGCCCGCACCAGCAACTGCTTCGGCTATCTCCCGAGTCGTATCGGGGTCAATCGTGCTCATGTCTATAACGGTTGCACCGTCGCGCAGACCTGCAATATAGCCGTCGGGCCCGGACGCTGCCGCAAGCGAGTGCAGAGAGGCTGGAAGCATCGAGACAATGACCCACGAAGCCTCAGCGACTTCACGAGGCGAATCAGCAGCAGAGGCACCTTGATTCACCAGCGATTCGACGGCCGCTCCATCAATGTCATAAACCGTTAGTTTGTACCCAGCCTTAAGGAGGTTCGAAGCCATCGGTCGCCCCATCGTACCTAGTCCAATAAAGCCAACATCTTGAAGCATTCGTCTCTCCTGGCAGATTCAATGACTGTGATTGAACGTCAGGATACTCTCGATTGCCAAAGGGTCACAATGCGGTTTATTCGGTCAGGATTCAGAAGATGATCCTTCTAATGTCACTACCGTAGAGCCTATTTTCACAAGGAATTGCCAGTGGTAATGTCGTAGGAAGCACGTCAGGGATGGCAGCAAATTGGTCAACTTGAAGCTGCGGCGCCAACTAGATGGAATTCATCGAGTCATGGCTCTATCGCATTTTGACCGGTACCCAAATCATGGAGAAGGCGTGTCCACGATACACAGGGTTTTTCGGTGAATTACGGTGTGGGCACACCTGAGACGACGAGATTGAACGATTTCCGCGAGTGCATCTGCGGGTCCATCTAAAGTCTTTATCCCGCTATCTGTTAGCCTTGTAAGCGTGATGCCCTCTTACAGTAATCGTTACCGCTTCGCGTTGAGCGACCTTTCCGGTCCGGTTTTCAGTGCCTGGTTGCTGATTCAAGGGATTACGAGTGGTTCGCTTCTGCCCATTGTTTTGGGATTGGCCGCAGTTGCCTTTACGTTATACAAGCACCACAGTCGCTACGATCTTTTTGAAGACGCTCTCGTAATTCGCTACTTGGTGCCTCGGCCGGCGTTGGTTGTCTATCTGAGGGACATAGAATCTGTACAAGCTGCACGGCAACCTATCGTGGGGATTGTGGTGGTAATTGAGCGGAAGCATGGTGCGAAGTTGGTCATCAGGCCAGGTGATTCCCAGGAGATGGAGTCCCGGTTGAACGCTGCTCTGAGCGCATAGGTCGACCGAAGCGCTCACCAGCATTCCAGGCTTGCCACAACCGAGTTCTTCCTTTCTGGTTGATCACAAAGATATTCTGGGCTCATTTGAATCAAGCGCGAATTTTGATTGCTCTCTATCAGCGATTCCCCCATATTTGGGTCCATTGCTTCGCCGTAGCGGTCTCCATCGCAACGCCACATGTGGATAATCAATAGGGTAAGCCTCGGGTTTCCGGGCAAGGCTTGGGTTCTTCCATAGCTGGCCCAAGCACCTTTATTTCTCGTTTTTCAATGCCCAATTAATCGGCTCTAAGTGCGTGTTGATTATATAAGTCCCTCGTTTGTTGCTCCCCGAAACATGGGGCTATCTCGCGAGTGCTCGCTGCTTCCTCACCTCAGGATCGCAACTGTAGCAATCCTCCCTCGAGGATTCGCCGAAGGGGTTTGTACCAATGACCAGCACCAATGATTGGAACGGTAGCAATGCCAAGGTCATCAAGGAGTTCAGAAGCGATGGAGGCAAGGTTACGACGAAGTCAGGCAGCTCTCTCTTACTCCTGACAACCATAGGAGTGAAAAGCGGACTCCAGCGAACAAACCCACTCGCGTACTTACCCGGTAAGCGATGTATCTACGTCTTCGGCTCCAAAGGCGGGTCACACGCTCACCCTGATTGGTATCTCAACCTAGTCGCCCGCCCCCAGGTCATAGTTGAGCTAGGAAGTGAGCGGTACGAAGCCACAGCAGAGACAATCACAGGCATAGAGCGTGGCAAGATTTACGCAAGGCTCGTCAAGTTGCATCCCAACTTCGGGGACTATGAGCAGAAGACGGCACGAGTAATCCCGGTGGTGGCGCTACGGAACAACGCAGGCTAGCCTGCGTTGAGGTGAGGTATTTCACCCTCACAAAGGAGTACCTATGCAGAAGATTGAGATTAAACATGAACCCAAGGTTCTTGAGCTTGAAGAGCGCATTGACGGCCAGTTGAGGCTCGTCTTGACCTTGAGCAAGCTTAATCAGGTGACAAAATTAGATTTCTTGCTCACCACGGAAGAAGCGAAGACGTTGGCTCTGGCCTTGGGCTCAGGAAAGCCCTAGTTCCATGCTGAGTACTGCCTCCATTGAGCGATCTTTCAGTCTCCTGCTGCTCGATACAACGAACAACGAGGAAGGTTGGGAATATGAAGTATCAGCAAAATTACTCGCTGTCCTTGAGAAGCGCGGAGTGACGCTAGTCGAGGCACGCCCGCTGCACGTGTCTAGCGCGAGTCAACTTTATCGCCATCCTGAGTCACTAGCGGCAGCCAGTTGTATTATTCTACTCGGCAGCTCTAATGGGGCTCCCGACCGATTCATGGGTCTTTGGAACGGGCTTAGTGCCCACATCGAAGCCCCGACAATCGCAGTGGTCTGCCTATGGGGCACACACCTCGAATCGCTGACGGACGCGGTGCTCAAATTATCTCCAGATTGGGCACCCATTGCGCTCGCTCAGGAATCTGACATAGCCCCACGTGCTGGAGCACTATTCCTTCTCAAATTCATAACTGAGTTGGAACTGCATTCCGATGAAAGGATGACTGGGCGGATGGTTTGGTTCGCGTGGAAGAAAGCAGCGGAATTGCTGAAGCGCCGCGGATTAAGCGCGAAGTTCGGGTTACGAGCGTGACTATCCATCATATCCATCGAGCGGCGCCTCATTTAATCAATCACTGCGTTGCTATTCTGGTTAGCTTTTTGAAGCACTCCATTTCTCGGCCCTGTGCGTAGTGCTCAGCAACCACCGTTTGCTCGTATCAACCTCTGAGTACATTAGCCATCGAGTCCCACACGCTCCGCTGCATCATTGCCGCTCGACATCAACCTAATTCATAGCCGTGAAATCCCCTGGGATGTTGAGCAAGCGGCCTTCTTCCTTGGGTGTTGACCTAACAAGGCGGACCAGTGAGGGGGGAGGGGTCGATTCCTATAATCTCGCGAGCAAATCGACTATATGTGCGGTGTCGTTCATATCGGGTTCCCAAGCGCAGATGATGCCGAATTCATCAATCACAACCGCGGGCCGTCGCCCCTCAGAGGGGTCTCTAACGTACCGCTCACCATCAATGGTAGACATGCCGACAGAAATCCCCAGCAGGCGGCCAGGGTCATTCAGTACCGCAAAGGGGAGGTTTTCCTTCTCTATCCATTCCCGTGAGGATTCCAGGCTTCCATCATGTACGCCAAACACGACCACGTTCTTTTCGGTGAAGCTGGCGGCGTAGTCTCGGTACCCGAGAGCCATTCGCGTTCAGTTGCCGCCGCCAGGGCTAGTGAAGAAGTACAGCAGCACCTTGTGCCCCCTGAGGCGACTCAGCGTTATCGTCTGTCCGTCGGTGGATTCAAGCATGAAATCATCGACAGTCGTTCCGAGGTAATTTTCAACCATAACCGTCCTTGAAGAGAGAGCAGGGGGGTGCTTCTTTGTTTTCTTTTATTCAGGGCCGTTGGTAGTGACACTACCCAGGCTAACTCGCCCGCTGACGAAACTCGAAGCATCCCCATTTTGCCTCGAGCCCAATGGTGAAGAGACTGTACTCATCCAACCCCATTCACTACTGGCACTATATATTAGTAGATTCTTAAATAGTGCCCATAGTCATCCACTCTGGTGAATCTAATCTCTCCACTGGCAGTAATGGTCTGGTCTTTTGGAAGTTAGTTACCCCGAGAGGTGTGAGTGGAAAGGGACTACGGAGGATTACCCATTCCTTGACCAGAGGCGATTGTCGGCGCTCATTCCATCGTAGGGAGATATCAACTGCAGGCAGGGAACGTCTCTCGCTCGTAATCAATTGAGGGTGTTTCCAGCAAACCCAAGCCTCGTGGTTTTACTTTTATAAAGTTGCGCAGAAAGGTGAAAATCTTGCACACTAATTACATTTCAATAGACGAGGGAGAGAATGGCGCAAGAAGCAGCCGGGCGTTCGAAGGTACAGCACGAACGTAAGAGCAACGCTGATGGTGTTCATCGCGATGATATCTGGAGATGTGAATCGTACCCTGCGCATACATTCATAAAATTCTACGGGCCGGGCCGGGTGGAGATTGATGACACGGGCCTCAATGATGCGCAGCACGTCTTGATTCGAGACGGTTTCTGCCCGTTTTGCACTGAGGGCGAGAAAGAAAAGCCACTCTAAAGCGTCACTTGGTGCAGCCGCTCCGTGGAGGTCGCTCACCGTTCGTAAGTGTAGGCAGTGTCAACAGTCCTCGAAGCGGAGAGGTGAGGATTGCCGCGAGGCCGATGCTTCGACTATCTCCTTTCCTCCTATGTTCCTTCGTAAGCCGATGGTATAGCGAGCCGGAGCTCAACCGTAGGTATTTTCCCTCTGGGAGTGGGGGGAAAGCCCGCTTGGCCACATCCGGGGTATATCCCAGGTGCGGCTTTAAAAAGACGCTGCTGAGGGAGGCGAGTCAATGCCTAGCCAAAGGAGTCCCATTGCGTTCCTTTTTCGCCCCCCGCATTGCATGCGTTGACGCAACGGCCCTCATCCGCTAGCTTTGCCCTCTGTAGCGCCAGCGCACGCACGAGGAGGCCAACCGTGTCCGTTGCTCGTCCATCCCTAGGTAAACTCACGCCGGAACCCGTTCAGCGATTGGTCGTTGATGCTGCCAAGCGTTGGCCGCACAAGGTGGCAATCGTCGATGATGAGCGTAAGGTGACGTTCATGGAGCTTGACGCCTACACGGATCGGTTGGCAGTCGCCCTGCAGGGTATAGGCGTTAGCAAGGGCGATTTCGTGGGGATACTTGCGCCGAATTGCATAGAGTTCGAAGTGGGGTTTTTCGGCATCCTAAAGGCTGGTGCCACCGTTACGACCATAAACTCCGGCTACAAAGAGCGGGAAATCGCTGCGCAGCTCAACGCATCGGGCGCGCCAGTGCTGATTGTCCACGCCAGCTTAATGGACATGGCTGAGGCGGCCGCGAAAGACACACCTAGCGTCAATCGATTGATAGTGATTGAGGACAACGCGGACGACCCGTGCTCTTTCTGGGGCATGATTGACGCAGCCGAGGGTGAGCCGGCATCAGTGGACATCGACCCAATCAACGACCTGGCCGCCCTACCCTTCTCCAGCGGCACGACGGGCATGAACAAGGGAGTGATGCTCTCCCATGAAAACCTGCATGCGAATGTTCGCCAATTAGCCGATCGCGACGAAGACAGTGCGGTAGTGCACGGCGACGTCGTGCTAGTGCACCTGCCGTTGTTCCATATTTACGGTATGACGGCACTCATGCAGCAGGCGCTGTACGTTGGTGCGACTCAGATCATGATGGGCCGGTTTGATATGTCTGATTTTCTGTCGCTGATTCAATATCACGGCGTGACTGCACTCTATACCGCACCACCTGTGGGCGTTGCGCTCTCGCAAACACCACTATTAAACGATTACAACTTACCATCGTTACGCTTCATAATGTTCGGCGCTGCGCCCATGTCCGCCGAACTCCAATTGAGAATCGCGGGTAGGCTCGGTTGCATAGTGATTCAGGGCTACGGCCTGACAGAGACATCGCCGGTCACACACATGGATTTCACGGACGAACGCATGAGGCCTGGGTCTATTGGCCCGATGCTGCCGGACATCGAACAGCGGGTGGTAGATATGGAGACGGGTCTTATTGACCTAGCGCCGAATGAACTAGGCGAGTTGCTCCTCCGTGGACCGAACGTCATGCGTGGCTACTACAACCAGCCCGAGGCTACGGCGGCAGCACTCGATGCGGACGGTTGGTTCTACACGGGAGATCTGGTGAAGATCGACGAGGACGGCTACGTATACGTGCTCGACCGCAAGAAAGAGTTGATCAAGTACAGCGGATTCCAGGTGCCACCCGCCGAGCTGGAGGGCATATTGCTAGAGCACCCAGCGGTGGCGGACGTCGCAGTCATCGGCAAGGAAGACCGAGAGCACGGCGAAATACCGAAGGCGTTCGTAGTACTCAAGGCTGGCTCAGCAGTCAGTGCCCGTGTGTTGATGGACTTCGTTGGCGATCAGGTCGCGACATTCAAGCGAATCCGCGAGATCGAATTCATGGATGCAATCCCCAAGAATCCCTCAGGCAAGTTGTTACGGCGGGTATTGGTGGATCGTGAGCGGGCGAAAACGAAGGACTCTTAAACTCATCCCTACATCAGCGAGAAACCGCTGACACGCCAGTCGGCCTCGATGCCCGGACCACGTCCGGCGGTAATCCAACCTGCCTCTTGGAGCAACTGTTGGCTGTAGCCAACGCGTCCCGCCATGGTCTCTAGCGGCTGTGTCGCTAGCAGCAACACGGCCTGGGCGAGCATGTCTGTCGACTCGCCACGAGGGTCGTCGTAGCCGTTGACAAGGTTGTGGTAGACAGTGCCGGGTGTAGCAACGATGAGGGAGGGTGCGACGGCGGCGACTCCGACTCCCTCGGGGTAGACCTCCGCTGCGAGCCCTTGCGAGAATCGCTCCAGTGCGGCTTTCTCAGCGCCGTAACATGAACTGCCTTTGAGGCGATACTCCTCGCGAAAATTCCCTTCGTAGGGCCCCCGTCCAGGGCCGATAGCGGAGACCGATGAGATACTGATGATGCGTCCATCATGGCGGGGAAGCATGTCAGCGAGCACTAGCTGGCTAAGGATGAACGGCGCGTGCACGTTGATCGCCCATGACCGCATCCAGCGGTTCACTGCGAAGTCCTTGATGGCGACAAAATAGCTGAGGGCGGCATTGTTTACTAGGATATCCACCGGCCCATAGATATCACGCGCGGCGGTCACCAGCGAATCACAGCCGTCCGGTGTGGATATGTCGCACGGGAACGCAGTTGCCTCACCACCTGCCGCGATGATTGCGGCGACCGTGGTTTCAAGCGATCCTTCCAGCGGATGGTCCCCTTCCTTGAGCGTCCGCGCAGCAGCGATAACTTGTGCCCCCTCGCCCGCGAGTACTGTGGCGATCTGCGCGCCGATGCCCCTGCTTGCCCCTGTAACGATAGCCGTCTTACCGTTTAGATTACCCACGCATGCCTCCCTGATTGCACTCAATGGCGCGAGCACGCAGCATACCGCGGCGCGGTCGGTCAGCGATAGACAACAAAATAGTCAGCGGGCATAGTTACGAGGCGCGGACCGGCACCAGTGTCGATTGTCATTTCCGTTGGTTGAAGTAATCTGGCGTACACAAACATGAGGAATAAATTCATGCGCTCCTAGCAGTACGTACGCAGTGACTTCCGCTGTCACAGAGTACGATCCATCAATGGAGAACGTCCGCGTCGTGCGGTTTTTTTACGAGTGGCATTCATCCATGGTAGTTGCCCTCATGCTATTGATGTCCAAGAAATGCGCCCAGGGGGCTTGGCACCAAGTACCCAAGCGCGGTAGGGTTGGGCGATACCATGAGGAATAAATTATTCGACACTTTCGACGCAGCGGTAGCGGACATCCCCGATGGCGCCTCAATCATGTTCTCGGGCTTTGCAGGGCCAGGAACTCCACGTTATTTAATCGAGGCGTTGCATCGTCAGGGGGCCAAAGGCATTCACGCAATCTCCAACACACCCGGTCGCTGGGGTGACAATAACCTCATCGATCTCAGCCTGTTAGTCCAGGACCGGCGAGTCGCCAAGGTATCGGCGGCATTCACCGCTGCGACGCACCCTTCAGCCAAGCTGCCATTCACCGAGTTATATGAGGCGGGTGAGATAGAAGCGGAGTTGATGCCCCAGGGCACGCTCGCAGAGCGGATCAGGGCAGCAGGTGCAGGTATCGCGGGCTTTTACACGCCTGCCGGGGTTGGCACGGAGATTGCCGATGGCAAAGAGGTCCGCAATTTTGGTGGCAAGGACTACCTACTCGAGTTGCCCTTGCCCGCCGACTACGCATTCATTCATGCCCACAAAGCCGATGACATAGGCAATCTGCAGTTCAGGCTCACGCAGCGAAACTTCGGACCCGTCATGGCCCGCGCGGCCAAAATAACAATTGTTGAACTCGACGAACCCATTGTCGAGGCAGGTGATCTGGATCCGGACGCGGTCCACACTCCGGGCATTTTCGTCGATCGCATGGTAGTAATCCCAGCAGGCGCTCCTAAAGAGGTCAAGAATCAGCGATGACCGACAAGCAACCACTTGATAGGCAAACGATGGCAAATCGTATCGCGATGGAATTCCAGGATGGCTGGGTGGTGAACCTAGGTATCGGTATGCCGACTCTGTGCTCCAATTTCATCCACCCTGACAAAGAAATCACCTACCAAGCTGAAAACGGAGTCGTTAACTATGGCCCAATGGCCGTCGACGGCGAAGAGGATCTGTGGCTGGTGAACGCGGGAGGCCAGTATGTGCTTCCGCAGCCCGGCATGGCTACGATGGATCACGCAGATTCGTTCGCATTGATACGGGCGGGGTATGTGGATGTCACGGTGCTTGGGGCTTACCAGGTAGCGGCCAATGGCGACTTCGCCAATTGGCGCGTGCACGGCCGCAAGGGCGGCGGAATCGGAGGGGCGATGGATTTGGCGGTGAGTGCGAAGAACGTCTACGTAATCATGGATCACACGACACGTGATGGTCAGGCACGGCTGGTTGAGCATTGCTCGTTGCCACTGACGGCAGTCGGAGTGGTCAAGCTCCTGGCCACGAATTTAGGGCTCATTGAGGTGACGACGGCGGGGTTTGTTCTCAAGGAAATCGCTCCTGGTTACGAACCAGAAGAGGTTCAGGTTCTCACCGGAGCCTCCCTGGCTATTTCTCCTGATCTATGTGGATTCCGTGTCTTGAACTAGGCACTCCTAGTTCAAGACACGTTCGAGGAATCCAATGGCGAGCGAGAGGCCTCGCTGGTCAATGCTGTGCGGCAGCCCAGGCAGGATATGCATGGATACGGGCACTCCAAGCTCCTTTAATCGGTTCGCTGCAATCTCAGTCTCCTTTGAATCTAGCACCATGTCTTCGTCACCATGGATGAGGATGAATGGCGGTTTGCTCTGCATCTCGTCGGCTAACGACTCTCCCGAGAACATGGCGCCACTGAACCCCACCACGCCCGCGAGCTGGTCAGTGCGCCTTGGCGCGACGTGTATGGACGTTATGGTGCCTTGCGAGAACCCCATAAGGGCACATCCAGAGGCAGGTATTCCATAGTCCTTAAGCAGGCCATCGATGAAATCGTTGACCACCGGAGCGACTCCTTGAAGCCCCGGTTCTCGGCTCTCGTACCCATCTACGACGAACCATTGATACGCGCCTCCCCCAAGCGCGACTGGCGCATTAGGTGAGTGGAATACGGTATCAGGGAAGTGACTTGCAATGGCGTCGGCGAGTCCAATCAAGTCGTCTCCATTTGACCCGCGACCGTGCAGCAGCACGACCAGAGATTTGGGTGCGCCACCGGAGCGTGGTGTACGGAATGGGCCATTTAGCATGAGCAAGGAATCACCTCTAGTGAGCAGTGGTAGAGTGTACGGAATATTGGGAATCGCGGGTTTTCGGGGGTTGAAAGACTGTGCCTAATCGAAGCGTGTGGGATAATGATTCCATGGTCGAGTCTATACGCCCCCCACGAAGAGAAACGGAGCAGCGCGGATGGCGGATGTCCCGCGCGGCAGAGAACTACCTCCTGTCTCTTGCAATTCTCCAGGAAGACGGGATTTCGCCGCACGTCAGTGAACTTGCTAGCTACCTTCGGCGCATCCCGATTGAGGAAGAGGTTGGCACGACGCTAGCCTCCGTCTCAGGCATGGTGCAACGGATGGCCAAAGAGGGTTTAGTGCAAGTCTCCAAGGAGAAGCAAATCATGCTAACCCCTGAAGGGCACGCCCGGGCTCGCGACGTGGTTCGTCGGCATCGTTTGTCCGAGCGAATGTTAGTGGACATGCTTGATGTGCCTATAGAGCGTGCGGAATCGGTAGCGCACCAGCTTGAACACGCGATATCGCCGGAGCTTCTAGAACGCATCGAGCGCAAGCTAGGCTTCCCCGAGACTTGTCCGTACGGTCGGCCGATTTACCGCGAGGGAGACCAGAGCATCCGCGGAGACGCACTCGGGACTCTGCGTCTCCGGGACGCTAAGGCGGGTAACAAGTACATCATCGTACGCGTTCCGGACGAGGATTTCCCTCTGCTGTCCTACCTGGTCGAGAACGAGATTCTGCCGGGACGCGAGGTTGAGATTGAAGACGTCGCTGCCTACCGAGGGGTCGTCGACCTCCATCACGGCGACATTCATGTCTCGCTCGGGATGGATGTCGCGGCACGCGTGCGGGTACGCCAGGTTTAGCGCCCGAACGCGGGCAGGACTTCGTTCTTGAATCTCTCCCACTGTGAGAGTTGATCCCAGCCAGCGAAGCGGACGACTAAGTGGTTAGCTCCTGCATCGGCGAATTCGTGCATCTTGGCGGCGATTTCACCTGGAGTACCCCAAGGCCCCCAGCGGTCTCCCCAGTGGTTCAGGCCGTAATAGGAAACCAGGAAATCTTCGGCTTCTTCCTTGGCTTTGGCGCGGTCATCACCAATGTGCACGGTCATGTAGTAGATATGCTCAAACTTCGAAAGGTCACGGCCTTCTGCGATGACCAGCTCGTCCACTTTAGACACCGTGAGCGCAAAGTCTGCAGGGTAGTCGCTGATTCCGATTATGCCGTCGCCGTGGCGGGCGGCGCGTAGCACCTGGCGCTCCGACCCCGTGTGGTAATGAGTCGCGAGCAGAATAGGTACGCCGCCGTCCTGCACTGGGCGGGGATTGAGAGTCACATCGTCTAGATCAAAGTGCTTGCCCCTGAACGTGACGTGGTCTTCAGTCCAAAGGCGTTTCATGACCTGTACAAGTTCCGTGAAACGAGCGGCTCGAGTCTTAGGGTCAACGCCTGCGGCAATCCAATCCTGCGCTTGACCCGGAGTAAAGGCTCCGCCGACACCTGCACCGATGACAATGCGGCCATGGGATAGGATGTCCGCAGTCGCCAGGCTATGAGCGAGCGGCACCGCATGGCGGATTGCGGGCAGCATGACAGCTGTGCCGATACGCACGTTCTTAGTGCGGGCGGAAATAGCAGACATGGCAGCGACTGGCTCTAATCGCGGCTTGGACACGAGGCTATCTCCGACCCACACGGAATCCAGGCCGGCGTCATCCGCGCGTTCAGCCAACTCCAACATCACGTCCGCGTTAGCGGGTTCGCCCTTGCGAATGGCGCTCATCACTAGCCCGCGAGTTCCCAGAAGTATCCCGATTTTCGTCCTATCCGCTGCCATCAAACGTTCTCCTCAATTGCCTTTTGGTTCACTGCAGTCTCGCAGCCAGGCTTGCCAATCGTAGAGCTTCTGGGCAAAACCCGCGATGTTTTCCCTCGCCCAAATAAAATCTTCAAACGAGTCCATGTCGAATGCCACGCGAGGAAGGTCCAATGCCACTAGCGTCGACCCGACCTGGAGTGCGGCCTCAGCGTGCTTGGCAAAGCTGTCCTCACCTAGCCTAGGCCCGAACGCACAGGTCGCAGGGATTAGCATTGCGTTGGTACCGCCGTCGGGATTAGCGCGCACTCCAACCGGTTGAGTGTTCTTCTTGCTTGCGATGGCGATGGCTGCAATGTCGTTGGACTCAAGCATCGGTAAGTCGCCCGGCATGAACAATGCAGCGGCACAACCGTCTGAATACGCTGATTGCATAGCGGCAGAAACCGATGAATTGAGTCCGCCGCCCGTATCTTCAGACCAAGCTGCTCCTGCTTCCATGACCAAGCGCTGAATCAGCACGTCGCCGCCAACAACACGCACGGCTGTCGGGCCTAGTGCCGCCACCGAAGCACGCAGCACTATGTCCAGCATAAGCATAGTTACCGACTGGCACTCGAGCTTGGGAACGTTAGCCCAGAGGCGTGATTTTGCTTGATCTAGCGACTTCATCGGCACGATTACCCGCAAGGGTGAGACAGAGGTATTCGACACGCTAACGGCTCCAGCCGACGATAAGGTCGACGATTTCACTCGCTAACCGAGCTTTGTCTGACTCAGTATGCATGATTGTGCCGGTGACGACCGCGCGCATGCCGCACGACTCGACGCCTGTCACATACCCTTGGTCTATATCGTCGATGACCAATGCGTCGCAAAGCCCCATATACCGGCGAGCCACTCCAACGCAACTGACTTCCTCATTGAGCTCTTCCATCATCTTCGCGGCCGGGCCTTTGAGCGCCTGTCCGCCGACGATAGGGCTGACAGCGATTCGCGGGCCTACAAATCTTTCGATGGCATGACGCACACCGGGAATCCCAAGGATAGGGCCGATGCTGACAAGAGGGTTCGAAGGACAGTAGATGATGGCGTCCGCCTGTTCGATGGCGCGGGCGAAAGCCGGTGAAGCTTGGGCAACATCTGCACCATCGAATCGGATATCCAAGATGCGTGGCTGGCAGCCACGGTGAACGAAATACTCTTGGAACGCCAAATCGCCAGCGTCGGTGATAGCGATAGTGCGGACGGGTGAGTCCGTCATCGGCACGACCGTGCACTCGATTCCCAGGTGCGTCGTAATCTCGGCCGTAGCCTGCGATAGCGACAAGCCGTCCGTCAGAAGTGCGGTGCGACGGATGTGAGTGGCAAAATCTATGTCCCCGAGCCCGAACCATGTTTCGGCACCGAGGCGACCAAGTGCCTCCAGCGTCCTAAAGCTATCGCCAGCGACTCCCCACCCAGTGTCCGTGTTAGCCAGGCCAGCGAGGGCATAGGTCACTGAATCGAGGTCCGGTGACACGTGGAGTCCGTGGAATATGTCGTCATCACCCGTGTTGACGACAACGGTCAGATTCTCCGGAGGCAAGACAAGCGCCAGGCCGAGGGCCAGCTTCGCGCCTCCAACACCACCAGCTATAGCAAGGATTTCCGGTTGGGGCATGGTCAGTTTACCTAGTCACGATTCTTCACAGGCTTAGCCTTGAAACTGCTGGCTCTAGATTGTCATTCCTCTATTTTCCTCGCTTAATTTCGACCCATGTAGGGCCGGAGAGCGTGGGAGCCGTCTGCCCGGTGTAGCGCCATTGGTCCAGCTTGATGAGCTCGGCGAAGGACCCGAACCGCTCTGGTGCATCGGCTTGGGCAAGGTCCAACAGCTCCGGCTCCAATGGCTCAGTCTCGAAGATGTGCAGCGTGTGATACAGGGTGTCACGTTGTACGGGGATTCGGTTGATATCGCGAATCCATCGTCGTAATTCAGACGGCGGTACAAGCTGGCCGTACGATGCGCCAGCTGACGTGGAGATGCTCTCGTTCATCAGCGTACCACCAACGTCATTGCAGCCAGCTGAGAGTAGCACCTGGGACAGCTTGGGGCCTTCTTTGACCCATGAGCACTGGATGTTGTCAATCCATCCATGGAGCATAATGCGGGCGATGGCGTGCATTTTGATGACCTCAGCACCGGTAGCTCCCGGGCGCATTTCCTCGCCCGAACCCTCTGCACGAGACCTTGCAATGGAGTCCGCAAACATGGGTGCCTCTTCATGGACGAAACTCAGGGGCACGAATTCAGTGAATCCACCGGTTTCCTTCTGAATGTCTCTCAGGTACGCCAGATGAGCGGCGCGGTGGGCACTAGTTTCGATGTGGCCGAACATAATGGTAGAGGTGGTAGGTATGCCAACCTTGTGGGCTGTTTTGATGACATCGGTCCACTGCTCAACCGTGATTCGACCTGCCGCGATACGATCGCGGACATTCTGGTCGAGGATCTCTGCTGACGTGCCGGGCAGCGACCCTACCCCTGCGGCCTTCAGTCCCAGCAGGTAGTCCTCGATGGAACACTTGGAGCGGATTGATCCGTACAGTACTTCTTCGGGCGAGAAGCCGTGGATGTGCATGTCAGGCAGCTCTGCTTTGAGTTCACGGGTGAGGTCGATATACAGCGACCCTTCCATTTTCGGCGGTAGGCCTGCCTGAACGCAGACTTCCGTCGCACCAAGATCTGAAGCCTCGCGCGCTCGCCGAACAATCTCGTTTAGGGGGAGGAAATAACCTTCCTCCTGTCGATGGTCACGAGAAAAAGCGCAGAAACCGCATCGTTTGATACAGACATTTGTGAAATTTATATTACGGTTGATCACGTAGGAAACGACATCGCCGTTGGTGCGCTTGCGGAGCTCGTCCGCCGTGGCCATGATCGCTAGAAGCGCAGTACCATCCGCATCGAATAAGCGAGTGCCCTCTTCAACGCTCACCTCACCCCCGCCGAGTGATTTATCGAGGATGCGGGCGACCTCGGGGTCGACGGCTCCTACCATTGATTCGAGCGCATTTTGAAGGTGCGGTAGGTTCCCAGTGTCAATCATTTAGTTCACCCACTCCAACTCAGATCTTACGTATCCGTCAGATTCGGTCATCTCGGCGATGCGGTTAGCCAAAGGTGCCGCGAGCTTCCAACCATGCGTGATGTACTCCGGGTAAAGCACCGTACGTTCGCGCAATTCATATCCCGCCTCAGCGGTGAGTTCGCGAAGCCTCGATATTTCAGGCCACGCGGATTCAGGATTGATGAAGTCTTTAGTCAGGGGCGATACACCGCCCCAATCGTTGATGCCTGCCAACAAGTAGGAACCCGCGCCATCAGAGTTGAGGTTCGGAGGCGCTTGGATGTTCATTCCTGCACCGAGCAGCAAACGCCCGACCGCGAGGGTCCGGAGCATGTCCACAGTGGACGGCTCCGGCGCCTTTTTCATGCGGGTCGACGTCTTAGCCCTGAAGTTCTGGATGATGACTTCCTGGATGTTGCAGTAACGGTCGTGTACGTCCTTGATTGCCAGTAGCGCATCCACTCGCTCGTCCAGGGTTTCACCGATGCCAATGAGAATGCCTGTGGTCATGGCCACACCCAGTTCACCTGCGGTCTCCAGCGTCGCGACTCGCATGGCTGGTTCTTTGGTGACCGTGCCAAAGTGTGCACCGCCAGGCTCGTGCAGTCGCATGCTCGTACTTTCCAGCATGATGCCCATACTGGCGTTCCATTTCGCGATGGAGGCCATCTCAACGCTGTCGAGCGTGCCGCAATTGGTGTGGGGCAATATTCCGGTCTCTTGAAACACAAGTTCTGAGATTGCCGCGACGTACTCAGGGGTGCTTGCGTAGCCCAGATTATGAAGGGTCTGCTGCATCTCAGGGTGCCGTAGTTCCGGGTGGTCGCCCAGTGAAATGAGTGCTTCTTTGCAGCCGAGTTCGGCTCCCTTGCGCGCAACATCGAGGACTTCATCAGGCGTCATGGTGTGCACGCCCTTCTGATTAGGGCCCTTCACGAACGTGCAGTATCCGCAGCGGTCGCGACACATGTTGGTGAGCGGGAGAAACAATTTACGGGAGTACGTTATGCGATGGTGCGGTCGCACGGACTCGGAGAGTTCGCATGCAGCACGCATTACCAAGGCCAGTTGAGAACCCGTGGCACGCATTAGCGAGTACCCGTCTGCGGCGGACAATGTCTCGCCTGCCAACGCTTTGTCGACGGCATCATTGACCAGGGTTTCTAACGTTATTCCTGCGGGGGATTGGGCCACGGTTCGTATCGCCTCACCTATGTAATACCACCCCACGCTAGAGGCGAGGTAGGGGTGAGGCGCGATGGGCCTCTGCTCAGAGCACCCCAATGCTACCATGCCCGCGACATTCGCCGGAGTCGGCCATCACTTCGCAGCATGCGGTCTCTGGTTTTTGTGATGGGAGGCGAGGCAGAGCACTGCGCGCCAAAGCGGTCAATCGCGAGCGGGCATGGAGTTGACGGAATATGGTATTTGGGGTTAATCGACGACAACTCGGAGGTAGCGCAGGAGCGCTAGCGATGGCCGTCTTGGCCGTCGCCACAGTGCAAGCGCTGGACAGCTGGATTGGCGATATTGGCGCAATGTTGTGGCTTGTGGGCGCCTTTTTCATTCCGTACCTTATAGGTATCGCGCTGCGCCAACGTGCAGGCGGCGTCCAGGGGCGTTTAATCGGAGCGTTGGTGGGTGGGGCTACCGTAGTGTTGCCAACAACAGGCTATGTATTAGTGATGCAACCGGACCTCGCGGAGGTTCAGATGTCGCTTATATGGGCGCTGTTCATTCCATTAGCCTTCGCGCAAGGTGCGCTAGCCATTCATGTCGGTGGTACTGTGCGGAAATCGAGGGAGGCATCGGTCCTCGCCTGGTCGGATTTGGGGCCGGGTGCAATCGAGAACAAGAACGAATAGGCCCTTCGCGCAGGCAAATTAAAGAGCGGAGGAGGCTGGCAACGATGAATATCAACGATGGCAAGACGATTACGGTACGCGTCGGTGATAGTCATATTGATACGTTCTATTACCAGGCTGGTGAGCCCATCCACGGCGACTTGCTATTAATGCACACAGGAGGGGCAGGGGCATCCGCGTTCATGTGCTGGTACATGAACATCGATGCGTTAGTCGGTGCAGGCTACCGCGTGACTGCGCCCGATGCGCCAGGGTTTGGTCAATCAGTCGTGACCGCTGGGTCTAGCGCGAAAGCGACCGAGTTCGTACCAGCCTTGATGGACACGTTAGGAATCGATCAGGCCCACTTGGCAGGCAATTCGATGGGC
>Ga0302127_10000439_pt1 | contig 22788 bp, 22 predicted proteins | sample CB4_SCM_MG_FD_204452 | JGI IMG/M metagenome (GOLD analysis project Ga0302127, IMG submission 204452) | Marine microbial communities from Western Arctic Ocean, Canada - CB4_SCM | ecosystem: Environmental > Aquatic > Marine > Oceanic | place: Canada: Western Arctic Ocean | collected 2017-09-24
ATGCGAAGCCGTGATGAGCCCAGAGTTTTTCAGGGTATTTTCGAGGAGGAAGAACCTGTGTCTACTTTGGCACGAAAGAAACCCTTGAAAGGCTTCACCCCTTGTCATAATAGGAGGGGTTGGTAGCGCAATCTTGTGTCGCACGATTGCTGAGAATCGGCTTAGTCGACGTCCCAAACAGGTCGGCGTACTTCCGGATCGACAACACGGATATTGCGGACTCGCAAGGCTCGGATCCTGTTCATCTCATCTTCAGTGAGAGAGAAATCGAAGACATCGATATTCTCCTCGATCTCATATGGCTCAAGCGCACGTGGAACCACCCCAATACCGGATTGCTGGACCAGCCAGCGTAGAGCAACTTGCGCCACAGACTTGCTGTATCCGCGCGCAATTTCTGCAAGCACTGGATCGTTGAGCAACTTACCGCGCGCTAGCGGAACATGACAGGTAACCAGCAAACCATGCTTGCGGCACTCAGCAATCAACTTATCTTGCTCGATATAGGCGTGGTACTCGATTTGGTTGGTGATTAGTGGTTCTGGGCAAAGAGACACTGCCTGCTCCAGCAAAGCTATGGTGAAATTCGAGACTCCAATGTTTCTGGCTAGGCCGTCTCTCTTAGCTTTGGCGAGAGCACCCAGTGTTTCGGCTAGTGGTACGCTCGGCTGAGGCCAGTGGATCAGTAAAAGGTCGATATAATCGAGGTTGAGTGTCTTTAAGCTTGTGTCGACAGATTGAGCAAAATCGTCCGCACGCGCATTTTCTTCGGTAACCTTGGTGGTCACCCATAGATCTTCGCGTGCAATACCGGAGGCGCGGATACCTTCTCCAACCCATTTCTCTGATCCGTATTTTCGCGCGGTGTCGATATGCCGATACCCGCACTCGATGGAATGTGCAACGAGGCTTGCTGCGCGCTCCGGTTCTGGAAACAGCATAGTGCCGTAGCCAACGGCAGGGATAGACGCGCCATGCGCAGAGATTGAAAAGCCTTTTGCCGGTTTCATGATTGGCCTATGATGTCGCAAATAGATGGTGAGATGGAATTTGATTAATACGGTAATTGCTTCTGGCTGAATAGCAATCCGAAAAGATTGTCTGAAAGTTCCAGCTTACGCACAACATAGGAAGGTTGAACTCAAAGTAGGTATCACAGCTGGCAATATTTTAGATGCAGATCACCTTGTATGCGATAAAAATTAGGCATGTAGTAGTCGTAATGGCAGTAGAAGTTTCTGAAGTACCAGTAGGTATTTAACTTCGATGGCATTATTTGCAGTCCGCTTACTATGAGAGCTGACTGCCGGAACGTTATAAGCCGTCGCTTGGCTCCTCGTCGGCTACTTCCAATATATTTGAGCTCAACGGAAGTGTTAAATGAGTGAAATTGTAACTAAGACGGCGCGTGAACTTCGCAGGCTAATTGGACTTAAGGCTATCTCTCCGGTTGAACTACTGGATGCCTGCATTGAACGCATTGAACGCATTAATCCTAGTGTTAATGCCGTTGTTGCGCTTGACCTTAACCGCGCGCGTGTTACTGCGCGGGAAGCAGAACAAGCGGTTGTCCGTGGTGACCACCTGGGAGTGCTGCATGGCTTGCCTGTTCTTGTGAAGGATTTAACAGCAACCGAAGGTCTGGTGACGACACATGGATCGCTCATCTTTAAAGATAACGTTCCAACGGAAGACGAGCTTATCGTTGCTAGAATTCGTGAGGCTGGAGGAATCATCCTGGGTAAAACTAATACGCCGGAATTTGGTTCGGGTTCCAACACCTTAAATCGTGTCTATGGAGCGTGCGTAAATCCGTTCAATCCGAGACTATCTTGTGCTGGTTCATCTGGAGGTTCAGCGGTGGCGCTTGCCACCGATATGGTGCCGCTTGCCACAGGTACTGATATGGGTGGCAGTGTGAGAACTCCGGCATCATTCTGTGGTGTCGTCGGCCATAGATGTTCGCCCGGGCTGATACCGCGTCCAACGCGTATACATGGGTGGTCCACATTGGGAGTTGACGGACCGTTGGCCCGATCCGTGGATGATGCTGCACTTTTGCTTTCCGCGACAGCAGGCTCTGATCCTCGTGACCCACTTTCCCAATCGATCAATCAGTCACTGTTTGGGTCTCTGCCGCATACTGATCTATCTCGATTGAGGGTGGCTTTTTCAGAAGATCTTGGCTGTGCTCCCGTGTCCTATGCTATGCGGAAGACTTTTCGAGAAAAGGTAAAAAAAATTGCGCCTATGTTTGCTGATACACAGTGGCGCGACCCTGATCTTGGGCCGGTGCATGAGACGTTTGAGACCTTACGCGGCGTTGAGTATCTTCATGCTTATGGAGGCTATTTTGACCAGCAGCAAGAACTTCTTGGTCCCAACGTAATAGCTAATGTGACGTCGGCGCGAAAAATTACCGTTAAACAAGTAGGGCGCGCGATGGCCGAGCAAACGGCACTGTTGCGGCGGATGGGGAAATTCTTCGATGACATCGATATCTTAATCTGCCCCGCCACATCGACAGTACCTTATCCAGTTGAGGAGTTGAATGTGTCGGATATAGATGGTGAGGAAATGGCAACTTATATTACTTGGGTTACCATTGCTTATGCACTCACGCTTACAACACACCCGGTGACGGTCATTACGTGTGGGATGGGTCCAACCAATATGCCGTTTGGGTTGCAGGTTATGGGATCGGCTTTGAGCGATGTTGCGACGATAGGTGCCGCTGCAGCAATAGAAGAAGCGCTTCGCGGCGACGCCGAACTTTCGCGCCCAATCCCAGACATCGACGCTTTGGTCTCTGGTGTTGTTGAAAGCAAGGCGGGGATTATTCCAACCCATTTGAGATCTGCGTAATAAGTGTTGGGCTAGCTTTTTATAAACAGACAGGATGGACGGGCGGGCGCAGGGTAGGTGTAAAAGCTGTTGATCTATAACGACTAACGTGACCGCGAAGTTCCGCGCCGCATCGCACTTTTAGTGTTTAATTTTTGGTTGCCACCAAAAACGTTCGTGTTGTTGGCATTGGCATACTCATTGGGTCCTGTGGTTTTTGGTTTTGCAATTTTTATGGCTGGGTTTGTCATCTTAATCGCCGCTCTTGCCTTTGCCCGGGCTCGGGCTTTAGTTTTTGTCATGACAGGGTCACCTTTCAGTCAGTCAGCATGTAATCAATTTTCACCGGTGGTGGGATTGATCCCTCGGTATTATTAAGTTCGGATCTACTAGCCTAAGGGGACCCACTCGACGTTGGGGCTTTTATGATAAGTGTGTAGGTCTAAATTGCACAGGGTTTAAATTTAGAGGGTATTAGATCATGTGCATACTCAACTAGGCTTGTGCCTGATATTTAGTATCTCTGGAATACTCAAGATGCACGACGATGAAGTTGATGAGCAATTCTGCTCATACATGGAATGAACCAAGCGTTTCTACTAAGCGCAGGGTGATGAGAGGCCCTACGTTTGGGCGCGTTACGATAATGCCCCGTTTGCGCCAGCAGCCAAGCCGTTATCGAAATGCACAATTGCCGTTATCACTACCGCGGTGCCGTTCGATTGCAAACCGATGACCCCCCGGTTATGTGACCTCGTTTGAGACGGCAAATCCACCCACAGGCACTGTGCCAACGAGCCGTTGTGGGACAATTTAGCTACCCGTATGGGTGAGATTAACTCCTATCTGTCGGTTGTACCGCTCAGGTAATGTATTAGCATCAGGGCGGTTTGGCGCATTGGCAGCGTGCGTTCACTGTGCGGCAACCGACTAAACTAAACGTAGAATGCTTACATTTGATGCGCCAGAATTTCTGAGCTACTGCCGTGAATATAAGGGTGATCCCGCTCTTCTAGTTATGCTGTGACATGGCTGTCATGGGATGACTAAGGCAGATCAGCAGGAATCGACTGTCTGCGCAGTAGATAGGCTATGTTATGCGCTGCTTCCGTTCATATCCTGCTCCATTATTTTGCGCACGGTGTCAGTTGGCATAACTGAGGTGCGCGAGCGGGTATCAAAAAATACATTCACGCATTCTGCGGTTGCAAGACAAGTTCCGTCTCTAAATACTCCGTATCCAGAGCGGAACGAGGAGTTGCCGATGTGAAATAATTTTGCGCCAATGCGGACCTCTCCTGGGAAACGGGTTTCCTTGAGGTAATTGATTTTTACTTGGGCTAAAACGGTATTGAACCAGCTTGGCACTGCCGTCAGATATTGGGCAATGAGGGCTGACCGGGCGACTTCTATCCAGATTCCGTAGGCAGAGTTGTTGACATGGCCCATTCGATCTTCATCAGCATATCGTATGGTTACCGTGCTCCAGTGGCAGTATGTGCCGGGGTTGGTTAGATCAATTGGGCTATTTTTTTCCAAAATGATGCTCCTGATTGGCGTCCTTGCCCTTGCATTTGGTGGTAATATTCTGGCGGCCTACCCTTTTGTAAGCATTAGCAGAACCAACACAATTGATGCAAAATATTTGGCTCCGTTGGCAAACGGTATTTTTTCAAGCTCATCATAAGGCAGCTTATTCGCTGCCAACACCACTCGATCATACTTTGGTGCTGGCAGCCTCGTGCAAAGCAGGTGGTTTGGACATCATAGAGGCCACTGTTGGATCTATGATTTTGAGGTATTGCGGGCCGAGCTCGGTGAGTGTGTTGCATCCAAGAAGAGCCATAACTCGGCTGATTTCTTCTCGGTAAATTTCGAGGGCGCGAGCTGCGCCGTCGAAACCGCCAGCAGCCACTCCATACAACGTCGAGCGACCGACCATCACCGCGTTCGCGCCGAGTGCAAGTGCTTTGACTACATCGCTGCCGCGTCTGAATCCGCTATCGACAAATACCGTCGTGTTTTTCCCGACAGCATTGACAATCTCCGGCAGGACTTCCATTGGTGAAATAACCCCGTCGAGGTTGCGTCCTCCGTGGTTGGAGACGCCTATGCCGTCTGCGCCATGCTTGACTGCCATCGCGGCATCTTCGCTATTAAGCACACCTTTCACGATCAGCTTATGCGGCCAGATTTTGCGCAGGGCATCCAGATCTTTCCAGCTTAGAGAATCGGTACGAAGGCTGGTACGGCCCATTGGTCCGGCGGTCAGCTTCGAGAAGACTTCAGCAGGATAATTTCGATAGGTGGGCATCCCAGTAGTTAGTAGATAGCGTAACATCACGCTGGTAAGCCAACGTGGATGCCGTAATATGTCAATAATGGCGCGCGGGGGGTATGTGAAGGGGATCGTAAAACCGTTACGGAGGTTGTATTCGCGGTTACCGGACGAGGCGCCATCCACCGTCACAACCAAGGCCTTGTACCCGGCAACCTTTGCCCGCTCCACCAATTGGTGGGAGAGCTGGCGGTCAGGCCACAAGTAAAGTTGGAACCAGAGCTCTCCCCCGACCTCATCCGCAACCCGCTCCATTGCCGTCATCGAGCCGGTGGCGAGTGTGAACGGGATTCCTGCGGCTTTCGCTGCCCGCGCGAGCGCAAGTTCGCCTTCATACCACATTAACCCTGCGGTTCCGGTGGGCGCAATCACCAATGGCATCTTATGTTCGGTGCCAAAAACCGTTACGCCCAAGCTTCGTTTTGAAACATCGACCATGGTTCGTGGCTTAAAACGTATGTTATCGAATGCTGTTCGGTTGTTTCTGAGTGAAACCTCATCCTCGGTCCCGCGGTCAACAAATTCAAACAGACCCTTTGGTACTCGTTTGAGGGCCTGCTCGCGCAGGTCAAAAATATTGTAAGCTCCAAGATTGTTTGCCATTTCTGACTCTTTATGGTTGTCGAACACATTGCATTTTTACAATGTAGGAAATTATACACCCTGATTGTGAGCTCTAGACGCCCCACGTCTTTCGAGGGCAATATGAGTGTAATTATAAACCTAGAATTTATCTGAGTACCATAAACTTTTATTTGAGGAAGTAATGATGGCCGGAACAGAAATACCTATAGATCCATATGGACCAACTGCCGCGCGCCCGCATTTGCAAGGGCCAGTTCCACGGCCCAAAAGCATAACAGTTGATTTTCATGCACATATGACTATTCCGGCGGCTGATGATCATGTGAAGCCTCATGTCTCCAATGAAGCTATTACAAATGTTCAGTATGCTAATCAAACAACTCTGGCAGCCCGGGCAAAACAGCATGAAGTTCGCTGGGCACATATGACGGAAGTCGAGGAACGCCTTGCCGATATGGATAAAATGGGCATCGATGTGATGGCAATTTCATGCTCACCCGGTCAATTCTACTATCAAGCTGATCCGGCGTTGGGCGTAGAATCAAGTCAGATAGTCAATGATACGATTGCCGCCAAAATCAAAAAGCACCCCAAGAGATTTATCGGTATTGCGACGGTGCCATTGCAGGATACGAATCATGCGATTGTCGAACTTGAACGGGCTATTGGCCAACTTGGATTTCGCGGAGTTGAAGTAGGCGCGAGTGTTAATGAGGAGGAGTTGTCAGCCGAGCGCCTTGAACCATTTTGGGCCAAGTGCCAAGAACTTGACGTGCCGGTTTTTATCCACCCGACGTCGTTTGCCTCGCCCCGTCTGCGGCGCCATATGCTGACAAATACAATCGGAAATCCGCTGGAGACAACGGTGGCAGTTCATTACTTGATCTTTGATGGAGTGATGGAGCGATTTCCTCGGCTCAAGGTTTTTCTTGCCCATGGCGGAGGCTTTGCTGCTCACTATGCAGCTCGCATGGATCATGCCTATGGCGCACGCTCAGACAGCCGTGGGAGCATCCCAGAGTTGCCAAGTACTTATCTTAAGCGGTTTTATCTAGACACAGTTGTTTTTGCGGTTGATCAGCTTGATTTTCTAATTGGTAAATACGGCTCTGATCATGTTCTTGTTGGCACAGACTACCCGTTCGCAATGGGCGAATATGATCCTATAGAACATGTCTGTCAGTCAGAGAATCTCAACGAGTCCGATCGAGAAAAAATCTGTGGTTTGAATGCGCTATCCATAATGAATCTCGATCCGGAGGATTTTGCAACCTAGGGTTTGGGGGGTGAGGCCAGGTGACGCCCAATGCTGAGGTAAATAAGCGTTGCTAAGGATGTAGAAAGATGGTGGCTGCCAAATTAGCCAGCGGCAAGCTATTTTGCAGGCCATAAACTTAACCGCCAGCGCGCGGCGATGGCGATGGTCATGGTAAGTCCGAGAGAAGCATATATCGAGGCCGTGGTTGCAAAACCGATCTTGTCTATAAGTACTCCCGCAAGCAGTAGGCCGATGGGTAAGCTGTAGATTGCCAACAGGCGTACGCCCATGACGCGGCCGCGAAACTGCTGGCCAGCTTCGTTCATCAAAATGACCGTAAGGCTGACCATACTCAGGCTTTGGAAGATGCCGACGACCAAAAGGATTGCAATCCCGATGGCGAAGCCTTCTGTCTGAGAAAACACCAGAAGCAAACAATGCCAGATGACTGCTGATGTAATCATCAATCGAGGAAGCAATCGTCCGACCGGAGCGCGATTCATGAAAATACTGCCTACAACTGCACCGCAGGATATGCTGGCAATTAGATAACTCAGGCCAGCCTGGTCTATGGAATAGATCTCTTTTGCGACATACGGCAATAGACCATTTGTTAGTGGGAATGCAGTGAAGTTGAACAACAGCACTAGCCATATTATGGCCATAAGACTGGGTGTATTCCAGGTATAAAGAATACCTTCTCGTAACTCCGCCCAGGCCGAAGTGCGGGTGAAAGCCGTATCACAGGCGGGCTTAGAAGTGCGCTTTGAGTGCACAGAATCCGCTCGGGAGATTAGAAAAACCCCGGCCACGTAAAAGGCTGCAATAGCCATATAAGCGACCCCAATGCCAAGCGTAGCGATGAGTCCTGCGCCGGTGAGCGCACCGGCAATACGCGCAGAATCAGTGGTCATGCGGGACATACCCATCGCGCCAGCCATTTGAAGAGGTGCAATGGTGTCGGCGATCAATGCTGCACGGAGTCCAAGGTCAGATGGTCGCACCAGTCCGGTCATGCCAACCAGCGCGAGAACGATGAGCGGGGTAAGCGCTCCGGTTAATGCGAGTGACATCAAGGTGAATGCAATTGTGGCGTGGACCATACGCAAGCCTACCAACAGGTTGCGCGGGCCAATCCGGTCACTGAGCACGCCAATGGCTGGCGCAATTAGTGTTCCGCCGTGCTGTAATGCTCCGAATAAAGTCAGCAATAAGACTGAGCCGGTCTCGACCAAAACGTACCAACCAAGAATTACAAACTCCATTTCAAGCGCCCAGGAAGTTACTAGGTCAGCCGTCCATTGGAAGCGGTAGCTGCGAACCTGGAAGGGTGAAAATACTGAGGAGCGTAGCACGGAGGTCATGCTGTAGGGGTGCAGGTCATTACTGCCACCTTTGGTGGGACGGTTCGGAGCTCAATCCGAACTGCTTGCGGTGGCAATACGAATATAACCCGATGAGATCCATTTGATGTGGTCACTTAAAAAAGAGGTATGCCGCAAGGCGCGAGGTGGCCTCGAGCTGCCAGTTCTAGGTTGTATCGTCGATGGTGGAGAAAACCAATCTATTTGGCGTTCTTCACCATCTACCTAAGGTGTGTTGCAAGTCATTTGTTAACCACGGCAAGTCCCGCAATGATTAGTACTTGAATAGCTCTGGGTGCTCTTGCTCAAGCTCTACCAGCTTGTCGATGCCAAAATGTAGAGTTGGCATCCCTCCGGGTATGGCTGCCAATTCGAATACCTCAATCGCTTCTTGGACAGTTGCACCTTCTTGTAGTGCGCGTTTAAGGTGTTTTCCGACCGAAGGGTAGCCGCGATATGCAAGGATTGCCGCAGCAAGAAGCTCTTTGTACTTGACTGGAACAGCCGGGTTTTTACGCAGATAGGTTGCCTCGACCATGCCTAGGCGAACTTTTTCGAACTCTGGGTCTCGGGCTGCCAGCCATTCGAAGCTTGAGAAGTGGTATCCGCGCTGATCGGCATGGTCCCGGTAGCGTTTGGCAAGCTCGGGATCAATGGTAGGGCCAGTTGCTTTTGCTTCATCTTTTGACATCTATATATCCTTTAATTTGTATAATTGCATGCTGCGCCTATAGCTAATAGACAGACGTCTCCACGTCTACGCAATAGCCTCGTCTTCTATGCGGGCATGGGTTTGTGTGGCCGGCTTATGTGATCGGGGCACCTACTCTCCATTGGTGAAGTCGCATTTGGCTTGATCTATTATTGGTACGGCTAAAATTTGGCAGATCAAACCGAAAAGCCACGCTTTATGAGCGCGGTCCAAAAGAGATAACTGTAAGTTATAACTGGGTTTTGCGGAGATGCCTGCCGAGTATGAGGCTAGATATACGGCGCTAATTTTACGGAGAACACTTGATGGACTTGCAACCAACTTCGTACCGGATAGTAGACCCTGGTATTAGGGACCTTTTCAGCGAACGGTCTCGTATTCAGTCGTGGCTTGATGTGGAGGCGGCACTCGCGGTCGCGCAGTCAGAACTTGGTATAATCCCTCAGGCTGCGGCCGAAGAGATTGCTCGCAAAGCAAATGTTGACTGCCTGAACCTCAATAATATCCACGAGGGCCTTGCTAGGACCGGCCACCCTATGGTGCCAACGGTCTGGGAGCTTGACCGTGTCTGTGAAAATGGGGCAGGCGCTTATGTACACTGGGGTGCGACGACGCAGAACATCATTCAGACAGCCAAGCTTGTGATGATAGGCAGGGCTCACCGGATTTTTCTCACACAACTTGGATCGGTGCTAGTATTGCTGGCAGATCTTGCTGAGAACTCCATGGATATGATCATGCCTGCCCGCACTCATGGCCAGCATGCTGTCCCGGCGACCTTCGGCTACAAGGTCTCGGTATGGATTGATGAGCTGTGTCGACATGTGGAACGACTTAGAGCATGCGAGCCGCGTGTCTTGGTTGCGATGCTTGGTGGTGGCGCCGGCACCCTTGCTTCTTTGGGCGAGGTAGGTCTTCAGGTGCAAGATCGCATGGCGGAAAAGCTGGGGCTAGGATCTATGAGCAATCCGTCACGCACTAGCGCTGATCATCTAGCTGAATATGTCACGCTTCTGGGGTTGCTTGCGGCGACATCGAGCAAGATAGGCCGCGAAATATATACGCTTATGAAGCAGGAATTTGGTGAAGTTGAAGAGCCTGTACCGGAGGGTACGGTTGGAAGCAGTACCATGCCTCAAAAGCGTAATCCGAAGCTCACCCAGGATATTGTTGCAGGAGCAGCCGAACTGCGTGCACTAGTGCCACTTGCCCTGGAAGCTATGCAAACTGAACATGAGGCAGACCGAACAACCTACATTATGATTGATCATGCGCTAAGCCAATCATGTATCTTGACGGGTGACATTCTACAGCGGCTCATAAACATATTTGAAGGGCTGCGCTTATTTCCGGAGAGGATGCGTCAGAATCTTGATCTTACTGGTGGCCTAATCATGTCAGAAGCGCTGATGCTAGCTCTGGGACAAAAAATTGGTAGGCAAAGGGCCCATGATGCAGTCTATGATGCCGCGCAGGCATCGCTTGTAGATGGGCGACCGTTTACTGAAACGCTAGCCGAGCAGGAGCATGTTAGCTGTAGTTTGACGCCTGAACAGATCGATGAACTGCTCAATCCAGAACAGTATCTTGGTGCATGTCGTCTTCTTGCCGAAGAGGGTGCGGAGAAAGCTCGACGTACCGCGCATAGTCTTGGAGTGGATTGTAACTAAAATATCGCCTTATCTTGGCGTTGGGTTTACTCGAGCTCCCAGTTCTTGTCGTTGCCAATGATTGAGTGCTGACACGTTGGCGATAGATGGTGAATTTGCTGTACAACCTAGCCTACGGGTCCGAGTTTTAGTGCTCTAATATGGTAAATAATAGAATTTCTGAGTTGGAGATGGTTTGTGAAAAACAGGGAAAGTAGAGACCAAATTATTGGGGAATGGGACAGATGGGTGAGTTACGCCCTACCGGAGGGCATTGAAGCCAGCGAGAACCACCTTCTTGGGTTTTTTTCACATCTAAAGGCAAAGTGCCCCGATATGTTAGAGTTTGGAGACGTTTATGACCGCTACCAAACCGTTCATGCTTGGCTGTTAGAGGCCAAGCGGATTTTATGACCGTCCTTTGTGCCCCATGATGGGCCTGACTATTCAACGCGCTTAAAGCAATATCTTACGGTAGTCGCGTCGCCAGAATGGCTGACGTTTGGTTCGCTTAACGCCTTGTAGCCGGCCTCAAACCGACTTGTCACTTTAAAATCTCCAGCGTCGATACCGATATATTTTGCCGATACGTCCTGGCAGGAAAGCCCCTTCAGTTCAGCGCGCGTCTCCCAGTCGCTGTCCGCACTTGACCGGGTAACGATGTGAACAGTTTTGCGTTCTCCGGTATCAAGGCCTGGATTGCAAATCCGGTAGACATGCCCGTCTGGAAGGCCGGCAGCTATAGTGTCGATATCACCAATCCCTTTCATCATATTAGCCTGCGACCAATCCCAGCTAAGAGTACTCTCGGAGGGAATGTAATAGCCTCTGTGAACGTTATCTATGCTGCTACAATGAGCTCTTATGTCTAGTTTTTTACCACCCATTGCGATGCAAGTAGCAAAACGCACTTCGGGGGCAGAGGTCCCCGAAACCTTACCCGAGGTGAGGCAGGCGTCACTCTTGGCATTCACGACATTGATGCCGCTAATACGTGAGGGCTTCCCCAGATGTCTGATGCAGACGAGGAACTGTTTTTCATCATCACCATTGTAAATAGTCTGTTGGCCAAACATTTTTAGCTCAAATTCAGTGGCTCCTTCAGGCGCATCTGTACCCCTATGTTCTATACAGGGCGTTTCTGCCATCGCCTGGTTTGCAGCGATGAAAAAAAAAGCAAAAAGACTGGTACGAATGCTGCTGGCAATGGAGTAATGACTTGAGAGGTAGGTCAGTTTAGATTGGGTGCTGGGCATATTTCTTCCCGTTCAAATTGGGATGTTTTTGGATTTGCCCTTTAGATTTAAGCGGTGTCTGCGGGCAAAAATTTTGTTATTGTACAATGATAAGCTAGCGCGTCTGCTCTAGACAGCCATGGCAGTCAGAATCCAATTTGTATCATTCGGAGACTCCAGCGAGTCAATGGATATAGGCGGTAGAAAGATGATACTACATCTTTTTCACTGGATAGACATGTCAAAATCACTGTACTTCGAAGGAACAATGATTTTCGGAAGAAAAGTTGCAGTTATTTTGAATTTTGATGGTGTCACCTGGATTATGTAGGGAGGTAACTATTGATTTTGACTTTAAAATTGGACCCGAGCCAATACGCAGGCAGTCTTTTTCAGGATCTGACAGATATACCATGCTTTCAAGACGTAATTTATAGACGTCACGGAGAGGTAGATCAATTTTCACATCTGGTTTGCGAGTTGTTGCCAGAATTATGTGATTTGTGTGATGCAGAAGTTTAGAATGATCTTCTTCGAAGAAGGTTGCCCTCATGCGCCAGCATTCACGCATTCCGGTTAGGGAGCCGGATAAGTGCACCGTAGTTGGTGCTATATTTGCCAACCAGTCGTCCACTTCTGGAAGGCTGTTAGGTAGATTTTCAGCTAGGGTGTTGTGGTAGAGTGCACCAACGAAAACAACAACCAAACCTAGCGCTCGCATGGGATTGCCAAGAAATGTATCGGCTATTTTTAAAGTCCAACGCCAGATCAGCATTGAATCCGAACCTCTATGGTTTGACTAGTATTGTGCGATTGGAAGTTTGCAATCTATTATGGAGCAGGTCCAATAGACTTGCAAATGTTGGGGCGCTCCTGTGTGATCAGGTGTAATAACATTTTATGACAGTGATTGTATAAAAGGGGAAGGGAAATCCAATGATCTATGAGTTGAGGGTCTACCAGGCGATCACCGGGAAACTTCCAGCGCTTCTGGAGAGGTTTGATAAAATTACGATTCCGATCTGGGAAAAGCACGGCATTCAGCAGGCTGGGTTCTGGACCACGGCTATAGGTGAGTCCAATCAGCACCTGTACTATTTTTTAAAATGGGATTCGTTGGCTGATCGTGAACAGAAATGGAACTCATTTCAATCTGATCCGGAATGGATTTCCAAGCGAGCGGAAACGGAGCGTGACGGGCCGTTGGTCGCAAGCGCTGCCAACTCAATCCTCCAGCCGACGGCATTCTCGGCTGTTAAATAGTAATTGCTGGCTAAGGCTGGTTAAGTTGGGTTGAAAAACAGTTTAGAGTGATTGCGTGCTTTCGCCAGTTGCAAATCATGGAGCTGGCGAGGAAATGTTAGCGAACCAATACATAAGACAATAACAAGATCGGGTAGGACGGACCATGGAATCCCAAGATAGGTTTGATTATATCATTGTGGGGGCAGGTAGCGCGGGCTGCACGCTTGCCGCGCGACTGACTGAATCTGGTAAGCACAAGGTGCTGTTGCTTGAGGCGGGGCCGCCCGATCGTGACCCGTGGATTCATGTTCCTATCGGCTATGCCAAGTTGTTCACCAAGAGTAGCGTCAATTGGATGTATGAAACCGAGCCGGGCGAGGAATGGGTTACCCGGTCGGTGCCACAGCCCCGTGGCAAGGTGCTAGGCGGTTCATCGTCAATCAACGGCATGATTTATATCCGAGGTCAGAGCGAGGATTATGATCATTGGCGTCAACTCGGGAACACTGGCTGGTCTTATGAAGACGTCCTGCCTTATTTTCGCCGTGCGGAAAACCAGCAGCGTGGTGAGAACGAGTTTCACGGGGCTGATGGTCCATTAAGCGTTTCAGATGCGCGCGATACCCATCCTCTGAGTGAGTCGTTGATTCAGGCAGCAGTTGCGCAAGGCTATAAGCGAAACGATGACTTTAATGGTGCTGAACAAGAGGGTTTTGGTCACTATCAATGGACCACGCGTAATGGAAGACGTTGCAGTGCAGCGGTCGCGTTTTTAAATCCAGCCCGCGGTCGTCAGAATCTTCATATTGTGTCAGAAGCGCATGTAAAGAGGATCATATTTGACGGGAATCGTGCTTCGGGAGTTGTCTATATGCTTGGCGGGCAAGAGCATATTGCTCATTGTGATGGCGAAATTCTACTGGCCAGCGGTGCATTCAATTCACCTCAGCTATTACAGCTTTCCGGAGTTGGACCAGGTGAACTTCTAGGTCGGCATGGTATTGATGTCGTTGCTGATAGGCCCGGTGTTGGCGCCAATCTGCAAGATCACGTCAATGCACCAGTGATTTATGAGTTGAAGGAAGCCCACTCAGTCAATGATGTTTATAACAGGATTGATAAGAAAGTCATAGCCGGGCTTAATTATCTTCTCGGGCGTCGAGGGTTACTTCATATGGGTGTTGCCTATGTAGGTGGCTTTATCAAGGCAGATCCACGCTCGGCAACACCGGACATTCAAACACTACTATTGCTTTTCTCGACCACTGCAGTTGGCGGTGCTCCGCATGAATATCCTGGATGCACGTTGGTCGCGACATTGCTGCGGCCGGAGAGCCGAGGGACAGTGCACATACAATCTGCTGATCCGTATATGCAGCCTGTAATTCAACCAAATTATCTCGATGCGCAGCAGGATCGCGATATACTCATCGCGGGTATGAAGGCGGTGCGACGTGTTGCGGGCGATACTAAGTTCGCTCAGCACACGGTGGCGGAGCGTTATCCGGGGCCAGATGTTCAAAGTGATGACCAATTGCTCGACTATCTGAAGAGAATGTGCCGCACCAGCTTTCATCCTATTGGTACCTGCCGGATGGGACCCGACGAAGCATCTGTTGTTGATGAGCGCTTGAGAGTCCGCGGTTTTGAGGGGTTGCGTGTTATTGATGCATCGATCATGCCGACGCTTGTTTCAGGCAATACTAATGCACCGACAATCATGGTCGCGGAAAAGGGATCTGATATGGTACTTGCCGATGCGCGGTAGCGGGACTACCTGATGAACTGAGGTGCTGACCTCATGCGTTTATGTGCAAGGTATTACATGAAGTAATGCCTACGTGATGAAGGCCAAAAGATGCGCAGTTATACAGTCCATTGCTGGAGGTATGCGATCGGCAATCCTGACGCCGAAGCCGCAGCGACCATTTTCGTGCGCGATGGGTTTTCCTGGATTGCGTTCATCTTACCTCTGGCTTGGACACTCTATAATAGTATGTGGGCTGTGCTTTTAGCTCTGGCTTTGGCGTTGGTTGGCCTCAATCTGGCGATTGTAGCTGCAGGCCTACCTGAATTTGTGAATGCAATTATGACCTTTGTTGTTCATTTTCTATTTGGTGCAGATGCTCGAGATTTGCATCGCTGGACATTGTCTAGGCGCGGATACGACGTTGTTTCCGTGCTAGTGGCAGAAAACCAGGACGAGGCGGAAATACGGTACTTCCAGGACTGGTGCGATGGGCTGAGTGCTAATCAATACGCCTATGTGGCCGGTGAAGAGACTAAAGACTTTGTGCTTCCTGTCAAACTGGATCATGCGGTCGAGATGGATCGTTTGACTGAGATGGGGCCTAACCCGCCGGCACCATCAACGACCCCGGCTTGACGGCTGCGATAGCTGGCCGATTGCCATGTCACAGGTTGTTATCATCGACTATGGATCGGGGAATTTACATTCCGCGTCCAAGGCGTTTCAGCGCGCTGCCGATATAGTTGAGGGGTCAATCGATATCGTGGTAACGAGTGATCCGGAGGTGTTGGTTAGGGCTGATCGGGTGGTGCTTCCAGGTGTCGGGGCATTTTCCGATTGCCGCGCTGGCCTGTATGTGGTTCCCGGGTTGATGGATGCGCTTGAAGAAACAGTACTTTCCCGGGCGCGGCCATTTTTTGGAATTTGTGTTGGTATGCAACTGATGGCTAGTTTCGGCCATGAACATGGTGTCCATCCCGGGTTTGACTGGATCCCGGGTATTGTTGAGCCAGTTGAGCCGTTAGATCCAGCGTTAAAAATTCCGCATATGGGTTGGAACAGCCTTAATGCAATCAACGAGCACCCAGTGCTCAGAGGCATTACACTCGGCGAGGCTGGCTATCACGGGTATTTTGTACATTCTTACCACTTTTGTTCCAAACACCGTAAGGATATTGTTGCCGAAACATCCTATGGGGGCCCGATCACTGCTATGGTCGGGCGCGCTAACATGATCGGTACGCAGTTCCATCCTGAAAAGAGCCAGCAGCTCGGTCTGCAGGTTATTGCCAATTTTTTAAATTGGACACCCTAGGATGATTTTATTTCCGGCAATTGATCTCAAGAATGGCGAATGCGTAAGGTTAAAACTTGGCCGTATGGAAGATGTAACCATTTATAATTCGGACCCGGTTGATCAGGCGCAAGTGTTCGCGGATGCCGGATTTGAATGGCTGCATGTGGTTGATCTCGACGGTGCTTTTTCGGGGCGTCCTGAAAATGCACTCGCCGTGGAAGCTATTTTGAAATCGGTGTCGCTTCCGGTTCAACTTGGCGGTGGTATTCGCGATCGGGCAACCGTCGAGCACTGGCTTAATCTTGGCGTCTTTCGTGTTATTTTAGGAACGGTAGCGGTGCGTGATCCACAACTCGTGCGCGAAGTGGCGCGGGCGTATCCAGAGCGTATCGTGGTAGGTATTGATGCACGTGAGGGTATGGTAGCCGTTGAGGGGTGGGCTGAAACTTCCACGCTTAAAGTGGAGGACCTGGCACAGCGCTTTGCCGATGCGGGTGTTGCCGCAATAATCCATACTGATATTGACCGTGATGGCATTTTAACCGGGCTTAATTTTAACGCCTCGAGAGCTCTGGCCTTAATCACGCCTCTGCCTGTGATTGTATCTGGTGGCCTTGCATCGATTGATGATATCAAGGCACTTATTCATCCGGAAAATAGTGTTCTTGCCGGGGCGGTGAGCGGGCGAGCACTCTATGATGGACGGATTGATGCACGGGCCGCACTTCAACTTATCGCAACCGCTAGGGTTAGTGGTTCATGCTGAAATCACGGCTCATACCTTGTCTTGATGTTAAAGATGGCAGGGTGGTGAAGGGTATAAATTTCGTTGATCTGCGCGATGCGGGAGATCCGGTGGAGGCTGCAGTTGCCTATGATGCGGCTGGGGCGGATGAACTTTGCTTTCTAGATATAACGGCCAGCCTTGAACGTCGGGGCATATTATTGGATGTGGTACAGCGCACGGCGGAGGTTTGTTTTATGCCGCTAACGGTGGGAGGTGGGGTGCGAAAGCTAGATGATGTACGTCAGCTATTGCTAAGTGGTGCTGACAAGGTTTCCATCAATACTGCGGCGGTTAATGATCCGAGTTTTGTCAAATCGGCTTCGGAAAAATTTGGTACCCAGTGCATCGTAGTTGCTATTGATGCCAAGCAAGTTTCAGCTCATCGCTGGGAAATTTTTACCCATGGTGGGCGGGAGGCGACCGGAATTAACGCAGTAGATTTTGCTGAGCAAGTTGTCTCACTGGGGGCGGGCGAAATCCTTTTAACGTCGATGGATAGGGATGGCACTAAAATCGGATATGATATTGCGCTGACACGGGCGGTTGTTGGTAGGGTTACTGTTCCGGTAATTGCGTCGGGCGGTGTTGGTACACTTGATCATCTGGTGGATGGTGTTGCGTGTGGGCATGCGAGCGCAGTGCTTGCGGCGTCGATCTTTCACTTTGGTACTTATACTATTGGCGAAGCCAAGCGACATATGGATCAAGCTGGACTTGCCGTGCGTCTAGACGTAATCCCCCCCACCAGTCCACAATAGAGTATAGTTAGGCCGATTTTGATACCAACGGTAGGATGATATTTGACGATGAGGTCTATTAACCTAGGTGATTTAGAAGTCTTGGAGCGGCTATCACAAACACTGGCTTCACGGCGTGGCGGTGATGTTGATGCGTCGTATAGCTCCAGGCTGATAGCTGATCCAAAACTGGCGGCGCGAAAGCTTGGAGAGGAAGCAAATGAAGTCATTATTGCTGCACTCTGCGAGGGCGACGAGGAGCTGGCCAAAGAGGCTGCTGATTTAATCTATCATATGATGGCCCTGTTGGAGGCACGGCAGATTTCGCTTGGAGATGTGCTGCGCGAACTTGCTGCCCGTGAGGGCATTTCGGGGTTGGAGGAAAAAGCCGCGCGCGAACTTTCCTAGCGAGCGCGCCGTTGAGACGGATTTGTAGTCTATGGATTGTCGCGGGCATATTGACGTTTCACCCTATCGGCGGTTTTCAAAAGCCCAATGGGCAGCACTACGCGCCGATACCCCATTGCCGCTAGATGCCGCTGATGTAGAAAGGCTTCGTGGCCTCAATGAACCGATGTCGTTGTCGGAAGTTGAGCAGGTCTATCTACCATTATCGCGGCTGATGAACCTTTATGTGGCTGCGACCCAGGGGTTATTCCACGCGACTTCAAAATTTCTCGGCGGCAGTGGTGCAAAAGTCCCCTATATCATTGGCCTTGCTGGTTCAGTAGCGGTTGGTAAGAGTACGACGGCGCGCATTCTGCAGGCATTGCTGGGGCGTTGGCCACACCATCCGCAGGTTGCCTTGGTTCCAACCGATGGTTTCTTGTTACCGAATGCGGTTTTAGAGGCTGAGGGTCTGATGGATCGCAAGGGCTTCCCTGAAAGTTATGATCTAGGGCATTTGTTGGAGTTCATGTCCCATGTGAAAGCTGGTCAGGCTCAGATTGAGGCCCCGGTTTATTCCCATCTGACCTATGACGTTGTGCCGGGAAAGTCGATTTTGGTTGATCGGCCTGATATTCTGATTGTAGAGGGACTAAACGTTTTCCAGCCGGCGCCGCTACCGCGTCATGGAAAGGTTATTCCTTATGTATCCGACTATTTTGATTTTTCAATTTATGTTGATGCGGCAAATGAGAATATCCGTACTTGGTACATTAACCGCTTCCTCGCTCTTCGTAAAAACACTTTCGCCAAGACGGAATCTTTTTTTCATCAATACGCTTCTGTTTCCGATGAGGAAGCGCGTGAGATTGCGGGCGATGTCTGGACGCGGATCAATCTAAAAAATTTGACTGACAACATCTTGCCAACTCGCCAGAGGGCTGATCTCATTTTGGTTAAGGGTCGAGATCATGCCGTTGAAAACATTGCACTTCGAAAAATTTAAGCAGGGGTCCAAGTCTACCGTGGTAGGTTGATTGCACGGTATGGGCGGTGCGGGCATACTAGTACGCCTCTGGAACCAAACAAAAGGAGGTGATCTGATGTCAAGTGAGCAATTTGGACGTCAATCGAGTCTAATAGGATTATCACCAGCAGCGGAGCAACCTTCGCTGGCGGTATGATTTCTGTCATTGATGATATGGTCGGTTGACGGCTATTCTCACGAGAGGGGCCGCCAGGTGCGGTCCCTCTTTATTTTGCGCTAAGTTATTGATTGTATTTTGAGATATCAACATGAGCGGGTTAGATCAGTCGGCGCAAGATGCGTACAAAACCAGTCGTGATCTGAGGAAGGAAAATAAGATGTCGGGTAACAAACAACTTGGGTTGGCAGTGGTTGGGTGTGGTGTTGTGGGTCGCATGCGGGCAACGCTTGCGAAGGATTTTCCTGGAATCGGCTGGATTGGTTTGTCGGATATGAACGAAAGATCTGGCCTAAAATTGAAAGCTGATATCGACGCCGATTTCTTCACCACGGATTTTTATGAACTGATTGCTCGGCCAGAAGTTGATGCTGTGATAGTTGCGACATCGACTTGGGCCCATGTTGAGCCAATACTAGCTGCGGTTGAGCAGGGTCACATGCTGATGATCGAAAAGCCGCTCGCTACTGACGCGGTACAGTCAGCGCTGGTTTTGGATGCAATTGAAAAAGCTGGGGTTGATGCGGTTGTCGGTTACACGCAGCGGTTTCGGCGTAGGTTCTTGGCTGTTAAGGAGCGTATCACCACTGGACAAATTGGAGAGGCGACGGCGGTTGTAGTGCGAGCATTTATGAATCGTATGGCTCCGACTGGAGAGACCCGCCTTACTCAAGATCGGCGGCATCTCACTCCGATGGTGGTTTCTGGAACGCATAGTCTTGATATGGCGATGTGGCTGCTTGGCGAGCAAGCCAAACCGGTATCAATCTTCGCGCGCTCAACAGAAAAGATACTGACAGATATAGGCACTAAGGATGCGACTTTCGGTGTTTTTACCATGGAAGATGGAGCCATCTTTTCGATGAATATCTGTTGGGCATTGCCGAAAGTCTGGCCGGGCGCTGTTTATGGACTTGAGATTGGAATTGTAGGAACGCGGGGGGTAATTGATATTGAGGACACCCATCGTGATGTGATTCTTGCTAGTGAATTCAATCAGGGGCCGGCATATCGTCCAGATGATTTCGAGATTGAAGCAGAACGCAATGTCGATTTTCTCACTAGCTTTCCGCCCGGTGATATCTACGATGGTGAATTGTGGGGGCCGATGCGCGAGGAGACCAATTCCTGGTTCAATCGCATTTACTCGGGCAAGCGCACTCCGCATGCGACTGCGGCAGAAGGACATAAAAATCTAGTTTTAACAATGGCGATGGATCTGTCAGCTAAACGTCGTAAGGAAGTGCACCTTCCAGTTGATCTGAAAGAACTGATGGAAGGTCTTGACGAATAATATGCCGTCGGGCGTGATTTACGGCAATGGACAAGGTGCTCCGTAGGACGGCATCTATGCCCATTCTGCGGGGAAGTCGTGGTTAGTCTAATGGAAATGAAACTAGTGGTGAGTTGTTAGACTTGGTTCCCAAACACATGATTTTGCGGGTATCTCCAAGGCAGAGCAAGCGTGTCCATGAATATGTGAAGAAAAATTACAAAGGGTGCTGATAGACCCCGCCCATCATCCTGCATTTGCAGTCAGTCTTGAGAACGCAGATTGCTCTAAGTATCCGCTGAGAGATAGTCAAGCGCTGCCTGCACGCCTCCACGATGATGAGGTACGCCGGCACGCTCTAAACCCATTTCCACGCCGGACAAGGTGCCCATCAACATAAGATCGTTGAAATCGCCAAGATGACCAATGCGGAAAATTTTGTCGGCAAGTTTGGCAAGGCCGCTGCCGAGCGACATGTTGTAGGTTTCAACCACGATTTTTCGGAATGCGTCGCCAGAATGGCCGTCCGGCATCATCACTGCTGTTAGTGTACTCGAATAATACTGAGGTTTCAGGCACACATTCTCTAGCCCCCAAGCCGAGACTGCGCGCCTGGTTGCCTCGCCATGGCGCTGATGACGTGAAAATACCTGATCAAGGCCTTCCTCGTGGAGCATGTCTATTGCCTCGGAGAGGCCATAGAACAGGTTAGTGGCAGGTGTGTAGGGAAAGAATCCTTGAGAGTTTGGTCCGACCATCTCATTCCAGTCGAAGAATCCGGTGTTCATATGCGTTGATTTGGAGATCTCTAATGCCCGCTCGCTTACGGCATTAAAACCAAGGCCGGGAGGTAGCATGAGACCTTTTTGTGATCCGCCAATTGCTACATCCACGTTCCATTCATCCTGGCGAAAATCAGCGGTAGCGAGCGATGAAACAACATCTACCATCAAAAGAGCTGGGTGCCCACCATCGCGCAATACATCGCTAACGTCTTTGATTGATGAGGTGCAGCCGGTTGATGTCTCGCCATGGACAACGCATACCGCCTTGATTGCATGAGCGGTGTCTTGCTTCAATTGATTGGCAATTTTTGATGGGTCAATGCCAGATCGCCAATCGCCCTCAATAAATACTGGTTCTAACCCGAGGTGGGCTGCCATTGATTTCCATAGCGAGGCGAAGTGGCCGGTTTCATACATCAAAACCTTGTCGCCTGGTGATAGTGTGTTGGATAGAGCCGCTTCCCAGGCACCCGTTCCGGAGGTCGGGAAAATGAATACCGGACCAGAACACTTAAAGATTGAGCGGGTGCGATCCAGTAATTTGAGTGCGAATTCAGCAAATTCGGCGCCGCGATGATCCATAGTTGGACGATTGATCGCTCGTAATATCCTATCTGGGACGTTTGTCGGGCCGGGAATTTGTAGGAAATGTCGTCCGGGACCAGCCATAATTTGTCCTCTTTATCTTTTAAATGATGTTGTTTGGCTAAGGATATAGCCAGAATTTTATAGTTAATAATTTGACAATAGTATTAAGTCGCGCCTCTTTATATATTTGAGACTATTATCCACGCGGGTCAATGGGAGGGACTAAAATGAAATCGATTTTAGTGCCGGTAGAGGCAGGCGATCAGCTCGGCGCAGTTCTTGCCGGTGCACTGCTGCTGGCGAAGCAAATGGATTGTTTTATCGAAGGTGTGCCGGTGGGTACGACTTTTGAGGGATTGGCAACCTATGAAGGGCCTATCGTCGCAGAGGCTCTCACCTGCTTCGAAGAGCAGCCATCGGCCGATGAACTTGGTCAGCAATTTACCAATTTCATGGCTGAAAATGGCGTGAGACAGGTGGAAAAACCCGAGAGTGGGCTGAGTTGCCGTTGGCAAGGCGGAGATCTGGTGCACGAGAATTTTATTGGCAATCATAGCCGTCTGTTCGATATTACCGCGGTTGGACGGCCGCGCCGCGAGGGTGGTAACCCGTCGATTACAATTACCGAAGCGGTGCTGTTTGAGGGAGGGCGGCCCATCTTTGTAGTGCCGCCAGATATGAAGGTTGATAGGGAGTTTGGCCAACGAATTCTGATTGGCTGGAACCGTAGCACCGAGTCTGCGCGCGCG
>Ga0302127_10000440_pt1 | contig 22725 bp, 18 predicted proteins | sample CB4_SCM_MG_FD_204452 | JGI IMG/M metagenome (GOLD analysis project Ga0302127, IMG submission 204452) | Marine microbial communities from Western Arctic Ocean, Canada - CB4_SCM | ecosystem: Environmental > Aquatic > Marine > Oceanic | place: Canada: Western Arctic Ocean | collected 2017-09-24
TTTCTTTCTCTAATGCCTCATGGGCCATTGCGATATCTGCCAGTGAGAAGCGTTGATTTATTTCGATTTTGATGGCACCGTTTTCAATATTCTCAAATAGTTCGTTTGCGGCAGTATCAAGTTCTTGCTTGTTTGTAATGTAGTCAAACAAGGTTGGACGGGTAACAAAAAGAGAGCCCTTTTTGGCCAGATCCAAAAGATTGATAGGGTCTGCTGGCCCAGAAGCATTGCCGAAATTAACTAGCATACCGCGCTTCGATAGGCAGTTGAGAGATCCGGGTACGGTGGTTTTACCGACTGAATCATAGACGACCGGCACGCCCTCTCCAGCTGTGATATCTTTAACACGTTCAACAAAGTTTTCGTTGGTATAGTTTATGGTATGATGGCAGCCATGAGCCTTTGCTAGGGCTGCTTTTTCTGGTGAACCTACGGTACCTATTACCGTGGCGCCAAGATGTTTGGCCCATGCACAGGCAATCGTGCCAACGCCCCCGGCGGCAGCATGGAACAGGATTGTTTGACCAGTCTTAACATCGAACACCCTACGAAGCAGAAAATATGCGGTCATGCCCTTTAGCATAGAGCCAGCAGCTGTGGCGTCGTCGATTGAATCGGGTAACTTGACTGCGCGCGCTTCAGGCACGTTGTTTAAGTCTGCATAGGCTCCAACAGGACCGGTGCAATAGCCGGCTCTCTCTCCAACTTTGAAACCGCTAACACCACTACCAATTGATACAACCGTACCCGCGGCTTCCAGCCCAAGGCGGGCAGGAAGAGGTAGCGGATAAAGCCCGGTTCTTTGGTATGTATCGATGAAATTAACGCCAATTGCGCCATGGCGGATTTGTATCTCGCCTGGACCGGGTTCTGGACAGTCCATATCGATATATTTAAGTACTTCGGTTCCGCCTACTTGGTCAAATTGAATTGCTTTCACGTGTCAGGGCTCCGGTTTAATTTAAGTATAAACAAACGTGCACTAATGCTGTTTGTGCGGCAAGTGGTGAGGCTAGAAGATAAGCTTACTTATTTTGGTCTCAAGTACTTTTATCCGGTGGCTGTGTGGCAGGCACTGGATAAAAAGACAATAGCGCATGATATCGGTGGGGGTTAATTCTCCAGCCAAATAAAGTTTGGCAAGTTTGTAGATATGCAAGCTTATAGCTTTTTAATGGGTCAGGATCCCCTGATTGTTCCAAGATTGCCAATGTACTGGGGTATCATGGTGTTTTTAAGATGGTTTCGTTCACGGCTCCACCGGTGTAATTTAGCTGAAAACCTATACGTTTTGGGGATTTTTTGCCAATGAGCTCGCCGTCGACAATTTATGCGCTTTCCACAGCCTCTGGACGGTCCGCTATTGCCGTGGTTCGAATATCGGGTCCGGCGGCAGGATGTGCACTTAGGATGCTTGGCGGCAAGACTGATGCGCCACGTAAGGCAACTCTTGAAACACTGGTCGATCCTGTGGCGGGGCACCCTCTCGATCAGGCCCTTACCCTTTGGTTCCCTGCTCCGTCTAGCGAAACAGGAGAAGATATTGCAGAGCTCCATCTGCACGGCGGCGGCGCGGTAATTACAAGCGTATTACGTGCCCTTGGCCAAATGGATCAGTTAGAGCCAGCAGGACCGGGAGACTTTGCCCGCCGTGCTTTTCATAATGGTAAACTTAATCTGACTAGGATTGAGGCCCTTTCGGATTTGATTTCGGCTGAAACTGAAGCGCAGCGAGCCCAAGCGGTACGTCAGCTTCAGGGAGCGCTGAGCGATCTTTATGATAGATGGAGGGCAGAACTTATCGTTTGTCTTGCTCATATTGAGGTGGCGGTCGATTTTACTGATGAGGATATCCCTGGAGATATTATTGCGGTTGCGCTGCGCGAAATTTGCACACTTGAGGCAGATATTGGTAGGCACTTAAATGATAATCGTTGTGGTGAGCGAGTCCGCTCTGGCTATAGGGTTGTGATTGCTGGTCCGCCCAATGCAGGAAAATCAAGTCTTCTCAATGCGCTTGCCCAGCGCGATGTAGCTATCGTGTCGGATGAGCCCGGCACCACGCGCGATGTGATTGATGTCGTGTTAGATCTGGGTGGTTTTCCGGTGACAGTGAGCGATACGGCGGGTATTCGAGATGGTGTTGGTAATGTGGAGGCTGAGGGCGTGCGCCGGGCGCAAGATCGGATGAAAGATGCGGACATTGTTTTGTGGCTGCGCGATATAACCTCTCCTAGAGCTCCGGCTGTTCCGAAAGAATTTTCAGCAAAATCGATTGAGGTTTGGAGCAAGGGCGACCTTAGTGCGGGACCCATTGACAGTTGTATTATCTCTACTCGTAAAGATAACGGCCTTGATGATTTGGTTGATCTCCTTCTTTTACGCGTTAGCGTTGATACGGACCGAGCCTTTGAAGGCCCGCTTTTGACAAGGGCTCGACACCGGTATGCGGTTGAGCGGGCTCATGCAGCCTTATCCCGCTCAATGATTTGTGATGTGTCTCAGCCAGAGATCATCGCAGAGGAACTAAGAGGCGCAACTCATGCGCTTGGTTCAATAACGGGTCGCGTTGATGTGGAAGATTTATTGGGTGCCATTTTCTCAGAATTTTGCATTGGTAAATAGCGGTAAATGACCTACGTGAACCAATTATTTATCTTCCGGTACCGATAGAACTTTTGACCTTCATGGCTGATCGGGGTACTTCTGGTTCCGATGCAGAACCAACCTAAGGATATGGTGCAAGCGGACGTCATTGTTGTTGGTGGCGGTCATGCCGGCTGTGAGGCGGCGGCGGCGGCTGCGCGCGCTGGTGCGCACGTATTGCTACTTACTCATCGGCGCGAGACTATTGGTGCAATGTCCTGCAACCCAGCAATCGGGGGCCTTGGCAAGGGACATCTTGTTCGTGAAATTGATGCTCTTGACGGGGTTATGGGCAGGGTTGCGGATGGCGCGGGAATTCAGTTCCGGCTACTCAACCGCAGAAAAGGTCCGGCGGTACGTGGCCCGCGCGCCCAGGCTGACCGTAAGCTTTATGCCCAGGGCATGCAGGGGGCTATCGGTGCGGAAGAAAATTTGGATGTTATTGAATGTGGCTGCGCTGATCTTTTGGTGGAGGATAAGAATGTTTGCGGCGTTATCACGGAGGACGGACGTCAATTACGCGCTGGCGCAGTTGTGCTTACAACGGGAACCTTTCTAAATGGTTTGATCCACATCGGAAACGATCGTACTCCGGCGGGTAGGGTTGGAGAGAAGCCGGCGCTTGGTCTTTCTGAGCGGCTTGAAGATGCAGGATTGCGTCTTGGGCGTCTAAAGACAGGAACGCCACCGAGGCTTGATGGCCGCACAATCGACTGGCAGCAGCTTACGCGCCAGCCAGGCGATGAGATTCCCTCCACTTTTTCGTTTATGACTAACGAGATCACAACTCCGCAAGTTGACTGTCATATCACGCATACAGCACCTCAAACTCACAGTATTATCGAAGCAAACCTGAGTGATGCGCCAATTTATTCTGGACAAATTTCTGGGATCGGTCCGCGTTACTGTCCTTCCATTGAAGACAAGGTTGTCCGGTTTAAGGAGAAGGACTCTCACCAAATCTTCCTTGAGCCTGAGGGGTTGGATGACGACACTGTCTATCCAAACGGGATTTCGACTTCGCTTGCTAAAAATGTTCAAGCAGCGTTTCTAGCCACAATTCCGGGACTGGAGAAAGCCCGGATCATTCGTTATGGCTACGCGATCGAATATGACTATGTCGATCCGCGTGAGTTGTTACCGACTTTGGAGACAAAGCGGCTGAAGCGGCTTTATTTAGCTGGTCAGATAAACGGCACAACCGGGTACGAAGAGGCTGCCGCCCAGGGTCTCATGGCGGGATTGAATGCGGCGTTGGCAGTCAGTGGTGGCAATGGGTTTATACTCGATCGTGCTGATGCCTATATTGGAGTGATGATTGACGATCTGGTGACCCGCGGCGTAAGCGAGCCGTATAGGATGTTCACGTCACGGGCCGAATACCGGTTGTCTCTGCGGGCCGATAATGCCGACCAGCGTCTGACGAATAGAGGGATTGAAATTGGCTGTGTTGGTGCTGCGCGACGATCCGCGTTTGGTGAAAAGAGCTCACGACTCAGCGCGGCTCGGGCGCTTGCGCACTCACTTAGCCTGACTCCGTCACAGGCTAAGCGCCATGGACTCAAAATTAATCAGGACGGAATTAGACGTACCGCACATGATTTGTTGGCTTACCCAGAGATTGACGTTGCGACGATTGGGCAAATTTGGCCTGAGATTGGTGTCTTTGGCCGGATAATTTCCGAGCAGCTGGAGGCGGATGCACTTTACTCTGGTTATCTGGAGCGCCAGAGGGCGGATATCCTTGCGTTTCGTCGCGATGAAGAACTCCAGATCCCCGGCGATATCGACTATGAACAGGTGGGAGGCCTTTCTAATGAGGCTCGCGAAAGGCTGATTTCGGCCCGACCTGTTTCAGTCGGACATGCTGCGCGGTTAGAGGGGATTACGCCAGCGGCGCTGGTCACACTTTTGGCTCACGTAAAGTCTGGCAAGGATACGCCTGCTGGCAGGAAGTCCGATCATGCCAAATTCAGCGCCTGATCTCCTGCCCGCCCGACCAGGCAAACCGGGCAGCTGGTCTCCTGATCGGATTATGCAGGTTTTTAATGTTTCACGTGAAACACTTGATCTTCTTGAGGAGTATGTTGAGACGCTGCGCGTTTGGCAAAGACGGGTCAATCTGGTTGGCAATTCAACGCTTGAGGATGTGTGGGGGCGCCATGTCGCCGACTGTCTGCAGCTGATTAATCATGCGCCGGATGCTGCGCGTACATGGGTGGACTTGGGTTCTGGCGCAGGATTTCCGGGGATTGTACTGGCGATAGTTCTTCGAAACCGTCCCGAGTTTAAAATGCATTTGGTCGATTCGAATGGTCGAAAATGCGCGTTTTTGCGGACTGTTTGCTTGGGATTGAAGATCCCAGCCTATGTTCATCATGCTAACATTGAAAGCCTTAGTGGCTCAGTGGAATATCCGCGTGGTGATGTTGTTACTGCGCGTGCGTTGGCACCGCTTGGCCGCCTTATTCCGTTGGCACTACCTTTTATGTGGAAAAGGTCTGTTTTGCTGCTGCCCAAAGGGCGGGATGTTGAGAGTGAATTGACGCAAGCCGCTATATCTTCGACATTTAACGTTGAGCGGATACAGAGCGTGATTGAGCCGGCGGCAACCATTTTACGTATCGAGAGGCGCGGTGATGGCGGATAGCAGCAAAGGGACGGCAGCTCGCAGCGGTGCTTCGCCGCGAGTTTTGGTGCTTGCCAATCAGAAGGGTGGCGTGGGAAAGACCACGACCGCGATTAATCTTGCCACCGCATTGGCTGCGGTGGGTGAGCGTGTGTTGGTGATTGATCTTGACCCGCAGGGAAATGCATCAACGGGGCTTGGGATTGATCTTGGTGATCGCCTGGTTTCAACACACGATGTGTTGATGGGGTCGGCAAGTATCGTCAGTTCGGCCACTCCAACGGCTATTCCACGGCTATATGTTGCGCCTTCCACACTCGATCTTTTGGGTGCTGAGGCTAATCTTTCAGCTGATAAGCGGCGTACTTTCAAATTGCGTGATGCCATCGCGTCTATGGTTGAAACGGCCGTTTCTGGGGGGCATGAAGGTTTTGGTTATATTCTTATCGATTGTCCGCCATCACTCAACCTTCTGACTATAAATGCCCTAGCGGCAGCTGATGCGGTCCTGGTGCCGCTCCAGTGCGAATTCTTTGCACTTGAAGGGTTGAGCCAGCTTCTTCAAACGGTGGATCAGGTGCGCGATACACTCAATCCCAGGCTTTCGATCCACGGTGTGGTTTTGACGATGTTTGATAAGCGCAATAATCTGTCTGGGCAGGTAGCAAATGATGTGCGCAAATATCTGGGCAATAAAGTATACGACACAGTCATTCCGCGTAATGTGCGTGTTTCTGAGGCGCCATCCCATGGCAAGCCAGTGCTGCTATATGACTATGCCTGCAGTGGCTCGCAGGCCTATATAAAACTCGCATCGGAGGTTATTCGCCGAGAGCGTGGCAATAATACTGTCCGATGAATTGTGACGTCACCCCGCTCTGGCTTAACGCAGGAGGCTTCTAATGATTTTGCCACCCAACATATCCGACAGCCCTTCCCCATCAGAGAGTAAAAAAAATCGCCTTGGTCGAGGGTTGGCTGCGCTTATTGGTGATGTGGTGGTTGAAAAAACGGAATTAGTCCGTTCTGCCGAATTAGGTGAGACTAAGAATGTTCTACCTATAGAGGCTATTCGGGCAAATTCAGCCAATCCGCGACGTAGGTTCTCTGAGGAGGATATTGCTGAACTTGCTCGATCTATTAAAGAAAATGGCCTGCTACAACCGATCATCGTACGGCCGGTTGAAGGTGAGGCGCAATCTTACGAAATAGTTGCAGGTGAGCGTCGCTGGCGAGCGGCCCAACTTGCGCAATTGCATGAAGTTCCGGTCGTTGTGCGTTCTCTCAGTGATGCCCAAGCGCTTGAGATTGCCATTATTGAGAATGTTCAGCGCGCCGATCTCAACCCGGTTGAAGAGGCGTCGGGGTATCGCCGGTTGATGGATGAGTTTCAATATACCCAGGATGATCTGTCCAAAATCATAGGCAAAAGCCGTAGCCATGTTGCTAATACACTACGACTGATAAATCTTCCCGACATAGTCAAACGGCACTTGATCGATGGATTGCTGAGCGCGGGCCATGCTCGCGCGCTTATTAGCGCGCCGAATATTGAGTATTTAGCTGGTGAAATTGTAAGGCACGGTTTATCCGTTCGTCAGACAGAAGCCTTGGTCAAGGGCGGGCATGAGAGCATGAAGTCAGTCGGAAGCGGCAGAAAAAATTCATCTACAGTAGAGAAAATAGACCCTAATATCAAAGCATTAGAGAAAGATATAGCCGAGTCTTTGGGTCTTAGGGTAAGCCTCGTGCATCGCAGTGTTGGTGATGGGCCAGGCGAGCTTAAAATCAACTATCGCACGCTTGATCAGCTTGATGAGGTCTGTCGCCGACTGATGGCGGTGCGAACGCTTAAGTAATTTACGAGGCGGTTATAGCTACGAAGCTCAATCAGGGCGGGTCGGTGCGAAGGCATTCTAAATAGCACAGGTCAGATGAAGATAGGAATGCCTGGGGCTCGATCTCGACGCGTCTTGGGATTGATTCAAGGTCGACCGACCTGGAAAAACTAACAACGGAGAACACGCCTATCATGATTGACGAGAAGAAGCTTAAGGAGAGCATCGACAGGAGCGATATCCTCAATCTCGCCAACAAAGCAACGCTTACACGGGACTCGGGGATGTGGGATGAGTTGGCGGAGTGTTTCCACTCGGACGCGGAGTTCACGTCGTCATGGTGGCAGGGCAAGCCTGCCGATTTCATCAAAGTCGCAAGCAAGAAGTTGGAAGCCGCGCGTCAGGAGGGCGGCGAACAGAAGCATTTGACCGGCAATCACTGGATTAAGATCAACGGCGAACGCGCTACGGCCGAGTGTGATCAGATCCTCTTCATGCGCCGCCCGATCAACGGCATACAGCTCGACTTCGCGACTTGGAGCCGCAAGCTGTTTTTGATGGCAAAGGAAAATGGCGTCTGGAAAATCTGGAGGAGATTCGTGATCTACGAGAGGTCCCGCATGGACCCCGTCGATCCGACGGTCAGCCCCGATAAATACTATGATCGTGAAGCGCTGTCCAAATACCCTAAGCAGATTTGTCATCACCTGTGGCGCAACGAATTGAAGGGTTCCGCCCCGGCGAAAAATCTCTGCATCAGAGGCACTGAACAGGAAAAGAAGGTGCGACGCGAAACTCGAGAATGGATCGAGGGCAGCTAGCGTGGATGCAAGCCGGTGCGACGCATTCCGCGACAGGATACTATTGATTCTACGGGAGATTCTCATCGAGAGCGCAAATTATAAACTTCAACGGTCGCAGCTCAGCACAATTCACTACCCGAAAAGCGAAGAACCCAACCTTACCACCCCTTTAGACCAACTCCCAATTGCGGCAAATACTTACGGCGTCGCTTCGCATCCGAATGTATACAATTAGTTTTTAATGTTGTAGAATATGCGGTTGGCCGCTCTTTCCTTGCGCTGATGTGGTCGTTCTGATTAATATAAAGATAATAGATGTTGCAGATCTGGAGGCGATAAAAACCTCGAGAAGTCCAGCCGGGTAGGAACTCAATATTTACCCGTGGACTAAGTGAGACTGAACAAGAATAACCAACTGGGAGAGACAAAATGCTCAAACGCTTGACGTTATTATTGACAGCAGCGGTGATAGCCACGCCGGCGGCACTCATGCTGTCGGCCAGCGTAAACGCCGCAGAATTCAAAACGACATACGACGAAATCCTCGCCGCAGCCAAAGATGAGGATGCCGTTCAATGGTGTACGGGGATGTCGCCTAAGGAGTCGCAGCCGATTGTCGACGCTTTTGTCGCGTTATACCCGGACGTTCCCGAACCGAACGATTTCGAATGCTTCAGCGAGGACGCGACGCAGCGCGTGGTTGCCGAATGGAGCGCCGGCGCTACGCAAGTCGACGTGCTGGATACCGATACCGAGATTCTCGAGACTCTGGAAAATGAAAATCTGACGCACGTTCAGGATTGGTCAGTTTTCGAAGGATCGCCAGTTGAGATCGATCCGCGGTATCTGTCCTATAATGGTCGGATTGTCTCGATCGGCCAAGCGCACAGAATTATTTGGTACAATCCGTCACTTTTGTCGTTAGAAGACGCGCCTAAGACAATCGAGGAGTGCGCCGATCCGAAATACAAGGGCATCCTTGCCGTTGATGTTAGGCCTTCCGGCTTCTTTGAGTTCATGGAAGACGCTGGAGGACCCTGGAGCGACGACCGAGCTCGCCAATGGGCGGCGGACATTGCAAAGAACGAACCGCTGTGGATTCGTGGTACTTCGCAGGCATTCCAGGTCCTAGCGTCTGGAGAGCGAGCGCTCATCTGCGGGCACCAATTGCACGGATTGTTCCGAAGTGGCCGAACAGATCCGAATGACGCGAACGCGGTCGTACAATTCATTATCCCAAAGCAATCGGTTGTTCGCGATTATATCAGGCTTGGATTGGCACCTGAGCCGTTGGCCCCGAATGGCACGTTACTTTTCGCGGCCTTCATGGGATCCGATAAAGGTCAAGCTGCTATTGCCAGCGCGAATCCAGGTTATGCTTCTCCGCACATCAAAGGGAGCTTTACCCAAGTCCTTTACGAGGAAGCCGGTGCAGAGATTCTGCAAGCGACCCAAGAAGTCCTTGGCCCGGTTACCGGTAAAGTGAAAGAAATCATGTTGACTGAATGGGGATTCCCTTCGCCGATCCCGAAGAAGAAAAAGAAATAAAGCAGAACAGCTGATTAGTAGCGCCTCGGGACTATCCCGAGGAAGGACTAGCAGTTTCTGTCGAGCCAGTTGATCAGGCGGCATGCTGGAGCAATGCTCTGCATGCCGCCTGACGCTAAACTCATTCAGTTTACGGCAATTGGGTCGTCCGTGCTCGAAGTCACTACGATCGTCGCGGTTTGTCGCATATCTGGCAGAGATAGCATCAGGAGACGTCAGCGGATGGCTGATAGCGTATTGCACGACCGGCGCCCTTTTGGGCGGATAAGTCAGTATCTCAACGCGGCCCGTGGAAACTGGGCGGTTGTGGCAGCCGTCGCCGTGATGGTGGTGTTCGTGGTCGTGCCGTTGACGTACCTTATGATAACGAGCTTGACCGTAAGCAGCATCGGCACCCTTGGCGACTGGACACTCGAAAACTATGAAAACGCGTTTGCGTCGCCTGACCTCGTGTATCAGGCATTTCGCAACACCATCGGCGTTGCGACGATCGGAACTGCCATTAGCCTGATGTTGGCGGGCTTGTTCGCTTGGCTGGTCGAGCGGACTGATATGCCGTTCCGAAATCTCGCATTTATCGTTATTTTGCTTCCCATTGCATTGCCGAGCATTTTATTCGTGCTGTCATGGACGGTTCTGTTGTCTCCGAGATCCGGACTGCTCAACCTTCCACTGAGGGATATGCTGGAGTTTCTCGGCATCCAGCTCACTGACGGACCTTTCGATATCTATACGTTGGGAGGCGTGATTTTCCTTGATAGCCTGCGCGGTGTAACAACCATTTTCTTAATGCTGGTTGCCGCCTTTCGCTTGTTCGACGCAACCCTGGAGGACGCGGCGAAGGTGAGCGGCGCCGGGACGTTTCACACAATCCGCAGCGTCACAATTCCCTTGCTGGCACCGGCTCTCCTCGCCGCATGCATGTATTCGTTCATCTCCAGTATGGACCAATTCGAAGCCGCGCTGGTGGCTGGTCTGCCGGGGCAGGTGTTGCTTCTGCCAACGCTCATCTTTTTCACCGTGCGGATGCAATCGCCGGCCGATTATGGCCTTGGCGCCGTGTACTCCATAATGTTTATGGCGCTGATGATCGTTTTACTGGTGCTCTATCGCCGTATTATCAACAAGTCCGAGCGATTTGTGACGGTGAGCGGCAAGGCATACCGCCCGCAGATGATCGTCCTCGGTCGATGGCGATATCTGGCACTCGCCGTCGTTGGACTTTTTGGTATCGCGACGGTTGGACTTCCGGCACTCACGCTTGGATGGATTTCGGTGCTGCCGCCGAACTCCGCACTCGTGTTGGGAACGGGCACTCAACTAACATTTGAAGCTTACATTGATATATTTACCAATCCGCGCAGTTTGAAGATCGTATGGAATACCCTTGTAATGCTCACTATGACAGCGACCATCACGATGGGAATCGCATTTTTGGTCTCTTGGGCAATCGTGCGCGGCAGAGCGCGCGGACGCGGCCTCCTCGATGGGATGAGCTTCCTTCCATACGCATTTCCAGGCGTCACGGTCGCAATCGCACTTATCTTCGTGTTTCTCAATCCACCAGGAAATTATTTACGGGTTTACGGCTCTGTCTCGATACTGGTCATCGGATTGACTATAACTTACATCGCCTTCTCAACGCGATTGATGAATGGTGCAATCGCTCAGATTGGCCGAGAATTGGAAGAGGCTGGACGCACGTCCGGAGCGACACAACTCGAGGTCATGCGCCGGATCACGCTGCCGTTGTTGATGCCGGCCTTCATCGCCGGGTGGATTTGGGTTGCGTCCCACGCGATGAGATCCTTCTCGATCCCGCTCGTGCTGTCGTCGAATAAGAACCAAGTGATTGCGCCCGAAATCTGGCGCGTGTGGCAAGTAGGTCACCTCTCCACAGCTGCGGCGTATGGTGTGTTGCTGATGATCTTTCTCATCCCGATTACTTTTTGGATGAGGCGGCTGATGACACGTGCCAATCGATGGATGGATGGATGATTAGTCAAGAGGCGACAGTAATAAGTAGGAATGGTGAGGAGTAATACGGTGTTGAGGGTTGAAAATCTGCGCAAAAGCTTTACCTCGGAGGGCGGGCTCGTTGACGCAGTTGACGATATCACATTCTCCATAGCTAGCGGCGAGTTCTTTACGCTGCTCGGACCAAGCGGCTGCGGCAAAAGCACGACGCTTCGCTGTGTTGCCGGGCTTGAACGGATCACCAGCGGAATGATCGAGATCGATGGTGAGGTTGTCGCGTCGAATTCTCGAAATTTGGAGGCCAATCGGCGACCGATCTCGATGGTGTTTCAGTCTTATGCCATCTGGCCACACATGACGGTGTTGGGAAATGTGGTGTTTCCGCTGTCGACCCGCGGCTCGGGCAAGAAACGCAGGATGAGCCGGAAAGAGCGCCGCGACCGCGGGATGGAGGCTTTGAAGATGGTCCAACTCGATCATCTCGCCGATAGGGACGCGCCGTTCCTAAGCGGAGGGCAACAGCAGCGCGTTGCGTTGGCGAGGTGCTTGGTTGTCCAACCGAAATTGCTTTTATTGGACGAGCCATTGAGCAATCTTGATGCGAAACTCCGAGAAGAGATGCGGTTTGAGATCAAGGATCTGACCGCTCGGCTGGGCATCTCGACGATCTACGTGACTCATGATCAGGCGGAGGCGTTGTCGATGTCCGATCAGATAGCCGTGATGTCTGGGGGAAAAATTCTTCAACAGGGCACTTCACGAGAGATCTATTTAGAGCCGAGCTCGGCGGCGGTTGCCCGGATAGCTGGTAACGTGAATGTACTTGAAGGCGCCATTGTGGGCTCAATCGAGACACCGCATGAGGCTAACGTACGCATGCCGAGCGGCAAGATGCTGCGGTGCCGGACGGTGGAAGCGAAGAGGGGTGAAGGCAACGTCGAAATAATGTTCCGGCCGGAGCTTGTCGATGTGCGGTTGGACGACAAGGCTGAGCCGCCTGTCGATAGCGCTTCGGTCAACTCACTGCCCGCACGTGTCGGCCGGATCGACTTCACCGGTGACCACCTGAAAGCGCATTTTGAGACCGCCGATGGAGAAGTGATCGCAAAACTGGCGCCCAATGTGGTTCTGACAAACGGCGATGAGGTAACTTTGCTGATAAAGGCGGAGAACTGCGTCGCCCAGTAACTGACCGTCGTCAAAGTATATCGGACATCGCCTATCTGGCGGGCGATGCGCTGCACGTCCTCAAATCTTCAGCAGGCGCGCCGGGTTCTCGCACAGGATCATCGAGCGTTCCTCATGCGTCAGGCCGGGGATTGATTCAACAAAATCGACAGGCTTCATGACCGCCATGCCTTGCGGAAAATCGGTGCCGGCAACGATGCGATCGACACCGACGAGATCGATCAAATTGCGCATGATCTGGGCGTCGTGAGTAATGAGGTCATAGTGGAAGCGGCGCAGATACTCCCTAGCTGGCCGCTTGACGTGCTTCAGTGTGGGGCTCCAGGCAATACCCAACTCTAGCCGCCCGATAAGCCACGGGAAGGTGCCCCCGGCATGTGGCAGAAACACTTCAAGATCAGGGAACGCGTCGAGCACGCCACCGCACATCAAGCTGACGGCGGCATAGCCCGCCTCCTGCGGATTACCGAGCGTGTTGATCATGAAGAAATCCTTCATGCGTTCAGGGTCGGTCGGGTAGAGATTGGTGAGAAAGAGCGGTAGCCCGAGTGCCTCAGCGCGCTCGTAGATCGGCCAAAATTCCTTCTCGTGGAGATTCTTGCCGTTGATATGCTCAGGTAACCACACCGCCCGCATGCACGGCTGCTTGGCCATACGCTCGAGTTCCCCCAGAGACAGCCCGATGTCCTGCAGGGGCAGGCAGATTGTGCCGTAAAAGCGGTCGGGATACTTCTCGTGGGCTTCGACGCAGGCATCGTTGTGCGCAACCGAGAGTTCAAGGCCAAATGCGGCTGGAGCCCAGTAGACGAGCGGATTAGTCATCGACAGCACCTGGGTATTGACCCTGCGATCATCCATGGCCGCGATGATGTCGTCGAAATTGGTCATCTTCTTGCGCATCGACGATTTTTGCGTGCCTCCGGGGATAGATAAGACAAGCGGGTTGCCTTTCTCATCCTCGCCCATAACCGCGCCATGGGCCGGTCCCTTCTTGATCATCAGGTCGACAAACGCCTGCGGATACCAATGCATGTGCGCGTCTATAACGCGGCGGTAACTTTGGCCACCGGTGGCGGCCTGCTGGTCGTCCGCAGAAGTGGGCGATGCGTTGTGGTCGTTGGACAAAGTTTGCTCCTGTACATGGAAGAAAATGGCAAGCCCGCGTTAGGTGGGCTTGCGAATATTAGTGCAGACCGGACCGCCGAGCCTCGCGGAACAGCCGCGATCTTTCCGCTAGCCTACGGTCAAACGGCTTGACGCAGCGGAATTGGATTGCTCTGCGAAAGCTTGGCGATAAGCCCGGTCGCTTCGAGATCGGCGCGTAGGCGTTCGCGCGCCTCTTCGGTCATCGGCGAGCAAGGCGACCGGACCGGGCCACCGACCATGCCGACCAACTCCATCCAGACCTTCTGCTCATGAACCGGCATACGGCCCAATGCCCGGCCGTAGCCGGCGATCCATCGTCCGTGGACTTCTCGTAGCGGCGTGACGCTACGGCAGATTTCGACGGCCTTGTTCATGTCGCCGGCGAGTGCTGCCTGCGTGTAGTCATGGACCGGAAGATAGCCCGGCACCTGATAGAGATGCGGACAGAAATTCAGAAGCCAGCGGTCGCCCATGACCGCCAGATTGAAAAGCCAGGGCCCTTCATCAGCGACGCTGACCGCCAACTCCTTGCCGACCTCACTTCGTAGATTGATGGTCGCGGTCGGAGCCGGGTTCGCCTGTTTGAAGCCGCAGATATTAGGCAGAGCCGCGAGGCGTTTGGCGAGCTTCTCTGAAATTGGATAATAGACCTGCGGAATATTGAAGAGAACGATACCGATATTCACGCGCTCAGAAATGAATTCGTAGAAATCGAACACGGCGTCATCGTCCTTGGCCCCCTGATAGGGCGTCAGGATGATCGCAAAATCGACACCGACGGATTCGGCGTGCTGACAGAGCCTGACAACCTCGTAAGGGTTCTGATGGTGGCAGCCCGCGATGATGGGGATACGGCCCTTCGACGTCTCGACATTGATCTCGTGAACCCGCATCCGCTCTTCGTTGGTCATCGACCAGAACTCGGCAACGTTGCCGAGGCAATAATGCCCCTCTATCTTCAGATCCGAGATGCAGCGTTCTAGATTGAAGCTATTGCCCGCGTCGTCGACCCGGTCGTCCTCGGTGAAGGCCGTAGGAAGCGCGGTCCACACGCCCTTGAGCTTCTCTCGAGCATATTCCTTGGCTTCATTTTTATTGTATTTCATGGATTATCTCCAAATTGGCCAGCTTTAGAACGAAAGCGATGGGCGGTATTTCCTGGGCGCATATGTAGTGGAGGTTACGGAATATTGTCGATTTTCTCAATAGCCGCGATCCTGCTGCTCACTCACAGAAGCCTATGCTTCACACAGAAGAAGTTCAATGGAATCTACATGAACTACGCGCAAAATGTTGTAGTGATTTAAAGTGGACTTTTAGCAACCCGATTTGCCAATGCGCTGGTTGTTATTGAATGTACGCTTTCCGTTGGCGCAACTTAGTAGTTGCGGAAGCGAGTTCATTTGCCATCCCAGCCAACGGTTATTGTCGGAGTAGACCGCCGAAGAAGGCAACAGGGCGAAAATAGCAATCAATTTGCGCCCCCTTCTCAACGGTCACTGACGACAATTTGCTCGCGCTGTCTCCCTCACTCGGCTGCTACGGCGAGACCAGCGTTGGCACGGTCAACGATGCCGGTTGCCTTGAGATCGGCTTCAAGTTCAGCACGCGCGTCCTCGGTCATCTCAAGTACCGGTGGGCGGACTGGTCCGCCGTGCATTCCGATAACTTCCTGCCATGCCTTCATTTCGGCCAGCGGCATGCGACCAGCGCGCCAATAACCCATGATCCATTTGGCGTGAAGATCGCGCAGCGGCTGAATTGAGCACGCAATCTCGGTTGCCCTTTTGATATCACCTGCCATGGCGGCTTCGGTGTAATCCTTGAGGGGCAACCAACCGGGAACCTGATAAAGGTGCGGGTTGTAGTTCAACAGCCAATTGAGCCCGAGTTGGGTCATCGACGTCATCCAGGGAGCCTCGTCGGCGACCGATACAACAAGCTTATCTCCGACCGCCTGTGTGATTGAATGGGTAGCCGCCGGGCCGGGGTTCGCCTGCTTGTAGCCGCATATATTCGGCAGTGCAGCCAGGCGGGTCGCCAGCTCCGGCCCGATCTCGTGACAGATCTGCGGCACGTTGAACAAAACAATACCGATATCTACCCGCTCGCAGATATACTCGTAGAAGGCGAATACGCAGTCGTCGTCGCGCGCGGCAACATAGGGCGTCAGCACGATTGCAAAATCATAACCGATATCGCCGGCGTGACGGGCCAGCGCTGTCGCTTGCTTAACCGACTGGTGATGGCATCCGGCGATTTGCGGGATACGGCCGCCGGCCGCATCAAGCATTACTTCATGCGCCCGCATGCGCTCATCGTCTGGCATCGACCAGAACTCGGCGATATTGCCGGAGCAATAATGACCGTCGATCTGGAGACCGGAGATAATGTGCTCCATGTTGGCACGGTTTGCCGCTTCATCAAATTCATCATCCGCATCCCAGGTATAGGGCATGGCCGTCCACACGCCCTTGAGGATTTCGTGGGCGGCTTCCTTGGCTTCGCTCTTGCGATACTTCATGAGTCTTCCTCCGGTTTAGTCGATATCCCGCAAGGGGATTTTGTTGGGGCTATTATCGCCGAACCGCGAGTGTGGTTCAACCTTGTCGTGGTCGGCAACTATGACAATTCGACCGGCTCCCATCCTCCCGATTATGTATTGGACCACGGGCGGACTATGGCTGATGCCTCTGTCGCGATCACGGTCATTGGAAAGCGTCCTAGGCGCCGGTGATCCATTCTTTTGCTTCTGCGCGCACGACCACCTCCTGGTCGGTGCCCCTTATGCAGAGATTTTTTGAGGGTGCTGACCCCATGACGTCGTTGCGCCACAGGTGATAGCGGATCTGCTTGGGGAATTTGGCCATGACTTTGGGATCGAAATATTTCTCCGGCTCGACCGTTGGATCGACCGGGGCCATGCTGTCTTTCTCATAAATGGCGAAACGCCTCCATATTTTCCAGTCGCCATCCCGCTTCGCCATCAAATGGAGGCGGCGGCTGGCGGTGGCGAAGTCGAGTTCTACACCGTTGACGAGACGGCGCATAAAGAGAATCAAGTCACACTCGGCAGTGGCGCGTTCGCCATTGATCTCAATCCAGTGATTGCTTGTCATATGTTTTTGTTCGCCGCCCTCCTGACGCGCGACTTCAAGCTTCTTGCTTGCAGCCTTGATAAAGTCCGAAGGCTTGCCCTGCCACCAGGACGATGTGAACTCGGCATCGGGGTGGTAGCACTCCGCCAGTTGATCCCACAGACCCGAATCCCGAGTAATGATCGATTTGGAAACAAGATTTATTATCTCGCTCCGGTCGATGCTGTCTTGAAGCTTCTTATCGTCAACCATGAAAGGCACGTCCTTCGTTGTTCGTATTGAAGTGTCCCGGTCTATCGGGATTATGAGATAGTATCTCGGCTTTCCTTAGAGATTGATAGCTTCCGAGTGCTGCTCGCCATCGAAAAATTGCAGGATATTGGCAAGCGCGGCGAGCCGGAGTCGAGCAGAAGATGGATCGTATGGTTCGTCATGCTTGTGAGCCTTAGGTGCTGATTAGAAATATACGTTTGAATTGCCCTATCATCAGCGCATCCACGTGTATACAACAATGGACGGATCAAGGTGTTTATGGACGAATGTTGATGGGCTTCAAGCTGACGAATCGGCAGCTTGAGCTGCAGGAGCTGACCCGCAAATTTACCGACGAGGCGCGCGAACGCCCACGTGCCGATCTCGAAGCGACCGGGCTTATCGCCAAATATCGCCAGTCACAGAAGCCCGAACAGCACAGAAAGGCAGGCTGACCGATGAAGGCCTTGTAAGTAATCGTAGGACGGGAAAATCCGCGCTCTGCGAGAGAGGCTTTGATTTAGATTGCTTTACTAGCGGCGTCGCGGTCTCCGCTGCGCGTCAAACGCGTGCCGAGCAATTCCAGCAAACTGCAATGGGGGATGAGAAAGCGCAATGAGGGATTTGGAAAAGGTAGACGTTGCCGCCGCGGTGACGAGTTCGACAGGAAGACTTGCCGCCTACATGGTACGGGCGCCGCACGCGAGCCTTCCGAAAGAGGTCGCGGCCCGCGCAACGCATCACCTCCTTGACACACTTGCTGCAATGGCTTCCGGCACGACCTTACCGGTTGGCCGATGGGCAATGAAATATGCTGGATTGCAGGGCCCTGGTTCTGATGCGTCCGTGATCGGTCTGCCAGGACGGTTTAATGGTATGATCGCAGCTATTGCTAACGGCATGCTAGCGCACGCTGACGAAACCGACGACTCCCATGCCGGCTCAGGCATGCATCCAGGCTGCGCGATATTGCCGGCAGCGCTCGCTATGGCTGAGAAAAATGGTAAGAGCGGCTCTGATCTCTTAAGGGCTATGGTGCTTGGCTACGACGTCGGACCGCGGTTGATGACTTCGATCGGGGCTGTCCCCGGAGCTCCTGACAGGCGTTACGATACGCATTCATTTGGCGGGACCTTCGGTGCGGCTGCTGCTGCCGGCGCGCTCGCGTCAGCATCGCTTAATGAGAGGCAATGCCGGCATCTTTTGTCTTATGCGGCGCAGCAGACTTCTGGGTTGGCGTCATATCCGATGGACACCGGCCACGTGGAAAAGGCCTTTATCTTCGGTGGTATGCCAGCGCGAAGCGGCATGACCGCAGCCACGATGATCGAAGCTGGGTTCACCGGTATCGACAACGACCTCGAGGGCGCAAACGGCTTTCTATACTCGCGCGGTATGGAGAAGGCGGATGCCGCGAAACTGTCAGACGCGCTCGGCGAACGCTTTGAAATCATGCGAACCAACATCAAGAAATACTCGGTCGGCTCGCCTATCCAGGCTCCAATAGATTGTCTTGTCAACATCATGCGGACGCACAGTGTGGGGCCGGATGATGTTGAATCCATGGTCGTCTACACCGCACGTGGCGAGGACAAGATCACGCGGCCCGACCAGCTAATGAGTGACCTCAATATCCGCTATCTGCTCGCCGTTACACTCATTGATGGAGAGCTAACCTTCCGTGCCGCGCATGACGAAGCGCGTATCCACCAACCGGCGATCGAGCGTATCGCCAAGAACATAACGGTCCGAGCCAATTCGGCGCTTGCCTCACCCGAGAGCCCGCGGCAGGGCATCATCGAGTTTAAGACACGCGATGGACACACCCTCTCAAACCATGTCGTCAAGGTTCGAGGGGCTATGGAGAATCCAATGTCCACAGAGGAGGTCATTGCCAAGGCGGAGGACCTGCTACGCACAGTCATGCCCGCTGAGCGGGCTGAGCGGGCAATTACGACGGTGCTAAATATTGAGAAGTTAACGGACGTCCGCGGCCTGACAGCTCTCTTCGCGCCGGAATAGTTGGGTAAAGCGGCTATCCATGCGCGCCATTGTCGGGGAGAACGTCAAGACTTCAGATGTTTTACTTTGCCAGCACCTTCCATATGCCGTCGGCGGTTGCGACGATGCGGCCATCAGCAGTTACCGTGCCACGCATGAAGACGATCGACCGGGTCTTTCGCGCGATCCCCGGAGCAATCTCCATGAATTCTCCCAACTCGACGGCGTCGATGAAGCGGATGTTCAGTTCGATGGTGGCTTGCGGAAGATTATTGTTAATACGCCGCGAGCCCATAGCAAGCGAGCGGTCACAGAATGTGACACTTCAGGAATGATGCCCAGTCCATGCTGGTAAACTGGGAATCCTGATCAGAGTGGATGAGCACTTTGTTCTTCGGCTTCCTCCTCCACACAGCACCTAAAGTGACCGGCGATTGGTAACGCATTGTGAGCAGATTCGGCCGCTCGCTTATCGATGTTCTCGCCTCATGCGGCCCGCACCAACTAGCAAACTCCGACTACTGGAACTAGTATCCGAGTTAATCCGCGTCTTCACAGATCAAACAAATTATTCGTCACCATCTGCCACATCGATCATAACTATAACCGGCGGACCGGCTTAGTGAGCAAGGACAACCTCCGCTGCCGCCGCTCCGGCGATCTTGCCAAAGACTGACCCTGAAACGAGACCTGTGCCAGCTGGATAGTTGAAGTAGAAAATTCCACCAACCATCTCACCTGCTGCGTACAGACCGGGAATCGGGAACATGTTAACGTCGACGACCTGACCGGTGTCCGGGACCGTACGCAGACCACCAAACGTGAAGGTCACACCGCAGGTCACCGCGTAAGCCTCGAAGGGCGGCGTATCAATCCGGTGCGCCCAGTTTGACTTTACAGGTTCGACACCGATTGTCCCGCGACCGTCGAGGACTGAATAGTCGAAGGGAACATCGGCCTGCACTGCATCATTGTAATCGCGGACAGTTTTCAGGAACCTCTCGGTATCAACATCCTCGAGCTTTTTGGCGAGTTCGTCGAGCGAATTGGCTACCACCTTGGTGACGCTACGGTCATCATATGACGATCGCAGCAGATGTTTACTTTTGCTGTCGAAAACCTGATATGCGAAGTGCCCGGGCTGCTTCAGCACCTCTGCGCCATATTTGGCATAGGTGTAGTTATAAAAATCGGCTCCTTCATCGACGAAGCGTTTCCCCTCGGCATTGATCATGATTGAGTAGGGGTAACTATGGCGGTATGGCCCATGACTATTGGTAACATCGCCGAACTCGGACGCATAGCGCTCCCAGGAAACGGCATGTCGCCCCGACCAATTGCCGAAAGCAGAAGCACCGATCTCCAGCGCCATCTTCAGGCCGTCTCCCATATTGAAACGCGTGCCGCGAACTTTTGCGAGGTCCCAACCCGGGCCTAAATAGCGCGCACGCCACTCCGGGTTGGATTCGAAGCCGCCGCAGCCAAGGATCACTGCCTTCGCCCGAAACTCTTTGGCTGATCCATTTACCTTTGCCCTAACTCCGACAACCTGCTCATTTTCATAAATAAGCGATGTTGCGCGGGTTTCATAAAATATTTCGACGCCCATTTTGACTGCCGCTTTATTTGTGGCCTCGACGAGACCGGGACCGCCGCCGGAAACATGCAAGGGGAAGCGACCAAAAAAACGGCGTTTACCATCTATTACGGCCGATTGTGCGCCGTAGTTCGGATCGAAACGTACGCCATGGCTGCGAAGCCACACCATGGTCTCAAAACTTCTCGTTACCAGCAATTCGGATAGTGCAGGATCGGTCCGGAAATTTGTCACGCGATAAAGGTCATCGTAGAATTCGTCGACAGTGTTGCTGTCCCAATCCACATCGCGCGCTTCTTCCTCTGAAATGTCAGTAAGCCGCTGAAGGTCCTTTACGCTGTTATAGGCAAAACGCATCACGCCACCGGCAAAACAGCTGTTCCCGCCAGACTCATCGACGCTTGCCGCTTCGAGAATTGCAACGCGAGCGCCCTTTTCGCACGCAGCAACAGCCGAACACAGGGCCGCATTTCCCTTGCCAACGACCACAACGTCGTAAATGTCACTTCCCGCCCCTGCAGAAGCCCGCTCAGAGGACTCCGTCGACGCTTGCGACCGTTTTTTAGAAACTGACATTTTCCTATTTCCTCTGACCACACTTAAACGATATTCTGTGCATGGACCCGGATTTTGCGATACCGTAGTCCCCACTTCTACACTGAGCGACGTAGATGGCGTTGTGCTTGTTTTTGGTGTTGATTGTACTGTCTAAGACAAGCTGCACCGGTACTTCCTCTCAATTGGTGGGAACACGGCGCAGGGGGATCAGGCGCGCATGCGGCGACCCGCATATTCTACCACATTAAAAACTAATTGTATACATTCGGATGCGAAGCGACGCCGTAAGTATTTGCCGCAATTGGGAGTTGGTCTAAGGGGGTGGTAAGGTTGGGTTCTTCGCTTTTCGGGTAGTGAATTGTGCTGAGCTGCGACCGTTGAAGTAATCCTCCCTGAATTGTCGTTTTGTCGTGGAAGACAAGATTGATGGCAAGGAAGAGACATACGGCAGAATAGATCGTCGCCGTGCTGCGGTAGGTCGGTGTTTTGCGGGTGCAAGGCCGGTCAAAGCCTCAATCAGAGTGTCATTCCGAAGGAGTTACGGTCGCGAGTTCCTGGCCAAGGCTCTTCAAGAGCAGATCACTTCCGTCGGCGCGAGGACTGCCTACCTGTGATAGCGTCAACGGTAAGCTGAGACACGACCTGCTCATTCTCGGATGTCGGCAAATAACATAATCCCCGGACCACTCAGTGGGGGCCGGGCAGTACGATCAAAACATCATCGTTAGCTCGCGGGCCCAGTCGGAATTCAATGCTCGTCGAACATCATGGTCAAGCGAACTTCCTGTGCCATTCTGATGTGCTCCCGAGCTAAAAGTTCGGCGAGATCGGCATTGCGTTTCTCAACCGCGGAAATGATTTTACCATGCTCTTGGGCGGCAAGCTTCGCCCGGCCTTCGAACGAAAAGGTAGGGTTAGGTAAAAGGGCGAGCGACTCATTCAGCTCAATGAGTGAACGGACAAGATATCGATTGCGCGCCGCTTCATATATTCCTTCGTGGAGTTCTCGATTAATTCGAGCGAGCTGGAGCTGATCGTCAAATTTAGTCTCAAAACTACGCTCGATATGCCAAAGGGTAGCGATTTCCGACGGCGTTGCGTATTGAGCCGCAAGCCGTGCGGCCGATCCCTCCAGAATTTCACGCATTGTATAAAGCTCAATAATTTGAGCGCGCGACAATCGAACAACGACGAGACCACCAGCCGCAATTTCTAACAGACCGCGTGACTTAAGCCTTGATAGTGCCTCTCGGACGGGCGTACGACTCACACCGAGATGCTGAGCCACCTCCTCCTCTCGAATTCGTTGTCCGGTGGTGTATTGCCCTTTCTTTAGTGCCGTCAGCAACGCCTTATAAACGAAATCTGCGCGCGAGTTTCCGTTAGCTGGCTCCATGAGGCTCGCTTGACTGGCAGCAATCTTCTTCATTTTTGCTTTCATCTT
>Ga0302127_10000441_pt1 | contig 22724 bp, 28 predicted proteins | sample CB4_SCM_MG_FD_204452 | JGI IMG/M metagenome (GOLD analysis project Ga0302127, IMG submission 204452) | Marine microbial communities from Western Arctic Ocean, Canada - CB4_SCM | ecosystem: Environmental > Aquatic > Marine > Oceanic | place: Canada: Western Arctic Ocean | collected 2017-09-24
AACAAAATCTTGCAGATATTCTCCGGCGTCCCGAGATCGACTACCTGACGTTAATGGAATTGCCAGGTGCCGGTCCCGCAATCGCCGATCAAGGGGTTATCGAGCAGCTCGAGATCAGCGCGCGTTATAGCGGTTATCTTGAGCGGCAACACGACGAAGTCGAAAAACACGCGCGAAACGAGAATACGTTAATCCCGACCGACCTAGATTTCACGACGGTGCGGGGATTGTCCAATGAGATCGTGCAGAAACTCGCCGATCATCGACCGCACTCAATAGGCCAGGCGTCGCGAATATCTGGGGTCACCCCGGCAGCAATATCGATATTGCTGGTGTACCTGAAAAAGCATCAACTTCTATTTGCCCAATCGGCGTAGCGATAATCACTGCCCGGATTTATCCGTGTTATGTATGAGCTGCTAAGAGCGAACGCGGCTGCGCTCAATCTCGATTTGCACGACGAGCAAATCTCGACGCTGGTAAATTACGCGGACTTGATCCAAAAGTGGAGCCGCATCACGAACTTGGTCGGCTCCAGTACTTTTGAAGATCTGTTGCGAAATCATTTAGTCGATTGCCTAGCGGTCGTGCCGCATGTCGACGGCGAAATAATTGTCGACGTTGGTTCGGGGGCCGGTCTTCCCGGAATCGTAATTGCAATTCTGCGCCCAAACCGCACTGTTATCCTCGTCGAAAGCCAGCAGAGAAAGTGCAGATTTCTTCGCCAGGTTGCCATCGAGCTGCCGCTGGACAATATCTCGATAGTCGCGGAGCGGATTGAGTGCTGGCGCCCGCAGGTGTCGGTCGATCGCATCGTCTGTCGCGGGTTCAGTTCACTGCAAAAATTTTTCAATGACACACAACGTTTGCATAACGCAGAGTGCGAGTTAGTTGCAATGAAAGCAACCTCGAGTGACAAAGAACTTGCAGCACTGGACGTACCAGGCGCGCGAGTGCAAAGCATCCCGTTGAATGTCCCAGGATGGGATCACAGGCATCTCGTAACGATTGACTGGCATGGCCGGGACCTAGCCAAAAGTTCTTAACCGGATAGCGTGCTTCAACAAGACGAAAAACGTGTTTTCTCTCAACGGGAAATGGAGACCGTCGGTCGCGCGAGCACCCACTTATGCCATAATATCGGTAGGTCCTTGGCGCGTTTTCGTGTGAAACAGCTTTATTTAGGACGTCCAGTGCGTGAGGCGGCTCCATATTGCTGAATTTTTCAGGTGTCGATTCTCCAGTTACTGCAGCCGCGAGGGGATTCCTCTCGTGATTTAATGTCCAATCCGACCTAGTGCGTCCGACAAAAACTTGGGCCATTGGGCTCCATCAAATCTGGGGTATCGAACCTAGTCATCATGGCCAGAGTGATAGCGGTAGCTAATCAAAAAGGTGGCGTCGGCAAGACGACCACGAGCGTGAATCTCGCGGCGTCCTTAGCCGCGACGAAAAGAAAGGTCCTGCTAATAGATTTGGATCCACAGGGCAATGCGACGATGGGTAGCGGCATCGAGAAGCGCGAAATTAAATCCTCAAGTTACGACGTTTTAATGGACGAGGCCGGAATCGGCGATTCTGCGCTAACACTACCAGAAGTCGGTTACGATTTGCTTCCGTCGAACGCCGATCTAACCGCAGCCGAAGTTGGTTTAATCGACGAACTGGGGCGCGAGCTACGGTTACGGCAAGCGATTGAGGCGATTCGCCCAAATTACGCGTTCGTCATTATCGACTGCCCGCCGGCGTTGAATATGTTGACCATCAACGCACTCGTTGCAGCAGACTCCGTAATGATCCCGACGCAATGCGAATATTACGCGCTGGAGGGACTTTCAGCGTTGCTAGAGACGCTCGATAAGATAAAAAAGATTCTTAACTCGAAGTTAGTCATCGAGGGTTTTTTGCGCACGATGTACGATCCTCGCAACAATCTCGCCAATCAGGTTTCACAGCAGCTACTTAAGCACTTCGGGGATAAGGTTTATAAGACGATAATCCCACGCAATGTACGATTGGCTGAGGCACCAAGCCACGGTTTGCCTGCACTAATTTACGATAAATCGTCCAGTGGCGCGATCGCTTATTTAGCACTTGCCGGCGAGATGCTGAGGCGAGACGAAGCGCAACTCGCGGCAAACTAAACTTCTGAGAGTCAGCAACATGGCAACAAAGAAAAGGGCATTGGGTAGGGGGCTCGACGCGCTGTTGGGAATGGGCGCGGAACAGGCCGTGCCCGAAGAACGCAATGGTGATCAGCTCAAGTCGATACCCGTCGATATGATCCAACGCGGACGCTACCAGCCGCGTGTCGACATTAAGGCTGAGTCCCTCCAAGACTTGGCGAATTCAATAAAATCGCAAGGTATCGTGCAGCCAATTGTGATCCGCGCCATCGATGGTCCAAATCGTTTTGAAATCATCGCGGGCGAACGGCGTTGGCGGGCCGCGCAAATTGCCGGTTTGCATGAAATTCCTGCAATCGTACGAGACGTTTCGGATCAGGTCGCAGCAAGTGTCGCACTGATCGAGAATATTCAGCGCGAACAACTTAATCCGTTGGAAGAAGCGCAATCCTTACATCGACTTATTCACGAGTTCGACATGACGCATCAAGACGTTGCCGAAGCGGTCGGCCGCTCGCGTGCATCGGTGTCGAACCTTCTGCGTTTATTGGAATTGCACCCCGATGCGAAAAAACTGCTCGAATCCGGCGACCTGGAAATGGGCCATGCGCGGGCGCTTGCGGGATTGCCGAGCGCAATGCAACCGAGCGCGGCCACTAAGATCGTCGCCGGTGGGTTATCCGTGCGCGCCGCCGAAAAATTGGTTAAAGAAATTCGTACACCAAAGTCCGAAGTCGTAAAGACGGACCCGAGTGTTGATCTAGACGTAAAGCAGCTTGAAGAGTCGCTCGGTGACCGTCTCGGGGCCAGCGTCTCGATTCGCTATGGCAAAGGCGGCAAAGGCACCTTATCCATAAATTACAATTCCTTAGACGAATTGGACGGGATACTTGCCCACATAAAATAGATTCAAATTTGCTCTTGCCGCAGCGCCGCATAATCCGTTATAATTTACGCGTTTTGCGCAGTCTCATATAGGCGTGGGTAACCAGAATCCGTCGAGTCGAGTGGCCGCGGGGTCGCTATTTCAACACTCGCGGCGTGTGGCAATCAACGTCGTAGCGGGCCAGATTGTCGTGGCTTACGCGGTTGCATTGAGCCTCACGGTGCTGGTTGGTTTCCAGCATGGATATTCGGCTCTAGTCGGAGCCGCCATCGGTATTTTACCGACATATTACTTTGCGCTGCGAATGTTTAGTCGTTCGCGGGGCGCGCTTTCGCCGGAACAGGCACTGCGCAACATCTACCTTGGTGAAGGAATCAAGGTGCTGTTTACGTTAGCACTATTTGTGCTGGCGATATTAAAGCTAACGGTAATTTTACCGGTTGTCGCTGGCGCGTACATCGCGACAGTGGCAGTGAACTGGGCCGCCGTTTATTTTACGGATTTAGGGGAGTCACCGCGTCGGGGCGTTGACGATTAAGTAGAAATATTAAAGTCCGATTCCGATCGGGCGAAGAACAAGAGTCATGGCAGCAGGAACACCGGCTGAGTACATCAGTCACCACATTCAAAACCTTACTTTCGGCGAACGTTCGGACGGCACGTGGGGCTTTGCCCACTCGGCCAAAGAAGCGACCGAAATGGGTTTTATGGCGGTTAATGTCGACACGATGTTCTGGTCGCTTGCCACCGGCTTGGTGTTTTGCTGGTTGTTTCGCAAAGCGGCAGTGAGTGCTTCAGTTAACACGCCTAGTCGATTCCAGTCGTGCATAGAAATGGTCCTCGAAATGGTGAATACCAGCGTCAAAGACGCTTTCGTTGGGAACAATGCCCTGATAGGTCCGTTGGCATTGACGATATTTGTCTGGATTTTCCTGATGAACCTGATGGATCTCGTACCGGTCGATCTCATTCCGCAACTGTCCCATCTGTTTGGCATTGAATACATGAAAATGGTGCCGACTACGGATGTTAACGCGACGTTCGGTATGTCGTTATCGATTTTCGCTTTGATGGTTTACTACGGCATAAAGATAAAAGGAGTCGGTGGATTTTTCGGCGAACTCGCATTTCACCCGTTCGGCAAAGCGCTATTGCCGGTTAATCTCGTCCTAGAAACCGTTTCACTCATCGCCAAGCCGCTATCGTTGTCACTGCGGCTTTTCGGCAACATGTTTGCTGGCGAACTTGTTTTCGTACTTATCGCGGCGTTAATCCCATTTTATTTACAGTGGGCTGTCTCCGTGCCATGGGCGATTTTTCATATTCTTGTAATTACCTTACAAGCGTATATTTTTATGATGTTGACGATTGTGTATCTCAGTCAGTCGCACGAAACCCACGACTCGCATTGACGAATTAAACAATTAAGGAGAGAAGTTATGGAGTCTGTAGTTGCTTTTTCAGCTCTTGCTGCAGGTATCATGGTTGGCCTCGGTGCCCTAGGCGCTGGCGTTGGCATTGGTATTCTCGGGAGCAAATTCCTCGAAGGCGCAGCGCGGCAGCCGGAATTAGTGCCTATGCTTCAAGCGAGAATGTTCTTGATGCTTGGCCTGACCGACGCAGTGCCGATTATTGCCATCGCATTCGCTGCGTTGATGATGTTTGCCAACCCCTTCATCGGTCAAATCGTCCAGTAAGGCGACTAGGTCACGCGCAATGAATATCAATCTAACTTTATTCGGACAGGCGATATCGTTCGCGATATTTGTATGGTTCTGCGTCAAATACGTATGGCCACCGATAATTAAGGCGTTAGAAGAACGTGAGACGCGGATAGCAGACGGGCTCGCGGCGGCTGATAAAGGCCAACGCGATCTTGAAAATGCCGGCCAAAAGGTCGAAGTGATTCTGCAAGAAGGTCGCGAAAAGGCGCAAGAGTTTGTCACTCAGTCGCAGAGGCGTGGGGAAGATATTGTCGAGCAGGCTAAACAATCCGCTATCGAAGAAGGTGATCGATTGCTGGTGACCGCACGCGGACGTATCGACCAGGAACGCAACGAAGCGCGCGAGTCGCTGCGTAACGAAGTTGCGGTATTGGCGTTGAGCGGTGCTGAGCAAATTCTAATGCGTGAGGTTGACGCCACGGCTCATCGGGACGTCCTCGATAAGTTAACGGCGGAAATTTAGCGCATGCAGGAAAATCTCACTATTGCGCGGCCCTATGCGCTGGCGGCTTTTAGATTTGCGCTGAAAGCGAGTGATGTCGATGCATGGTCCGCCATGCTGACGTCGCTCGGATACGCCACCTCGAACGCCGATCTACTGCCGTTAATCACGCACCCCAAGGTGTCGAAGTTGCAGTTAAAAGAGCTGTTGCGAGATATTATCGGGTCACAATTAAACCCACACCGTGAAAATTTTATCGATGCGCTCATGGACGCTGGGCGTCTTGCCTTAGCCCCCGAAATTTCGATCTTGTTCGAAAGACACAAAGCGGCAGCGGCCGGAATTGTCGATGTACTTGTCGAATCCGCATATGAAGTTAGCGCGAGCGAACAAGATGCTATTGCGGCCGCGGTGCGGACACGTGTCGGTAGTGATTGCAAAGTAAGCACCGAATTAAATCCGGATCTGATCGGTGGTGCAGTAATTAAGGTCGGCGATTCCGTAATTGACATATCACTGCGTGGCCGATTGCGCGCTCTCGAGCAACAACTCGCATAAACGTATCCAGAACATCGAAATTAAATGAAATGAAATATCTTCGTAGAGGACAGTCATGAGTATCAGCGCAACCGAAATCAGCGAACTGATCAAAAAGAAAATCGAAGGTCTTGATCTCCAAACGGAAGCTCGTACTGAAGGTACGGTTGTGAGTTTGATGGACGGGATCGCCCGAATTCATGGTTTGAGCGACGCGATGCAAGGTGAAATGATCGAATTTCCCGGCGGCGTTTTTGGTCTCGCACTGAACCTCGAGCAAGATTCTGTTGGCGCCGTTGTCATGGGTGATTACGAACACATCTCCGAAGGTGATACCTGTCGTTGCACGGGACGAATTTTAGAAGTCCCGGTCGGTGAAGGCCTGCTTGGTCGCGTGGTTGATTCATTGGGTAAGCCGATCGATGGTAAGGGCGACATCGTTGCCGTGCGGTCGGAACCGATCGAAAAAATCGCACCGGGGGTTATTGAAAGACAGTCCGTCGATCAACCCGTGCAAACGGGTCTTAAATCGATTGACGCGATGGTCCCAGTTGGACGTGGTCAACGAGAATTGATCATCGGCGATCGCCAAACGGGTAAAACCGCGGTAGCGATCGATGCGATAATTAATCAGAAAGGTACGGGAGTTAAGTGTATCTATGTGGCGATCGGCCAGAAGGCGTCGTCCATCAACACGGTTGTTAACAAGCTCCAAGAACATGGCGCGATGGAACACACGATTGTGGTCGCAGCGAGTGCGTCGGAATCTGCCGCACTACAGTACGTAGCGCCTTACTCCGGCTGCGCAATGGGTGAGTATTTTCGCGATCGCGGCGAAGATGCCCTAATCGTTTACGACGATTTAACCAAACAAGCGTGGGCTTACCGTCAAGTTTCACTACTTCTACGCCGTCCACCGGGACGTGAAGCGTACCCCGGAGACGTTTTCTACTTGCACTCTCGACTTTTAGAAAGAGCTTCGCGGATCAACGCGGAGCATGTTGAAAAAATTACCAATGGGGAAGTGAAAGGGAAAACGGGTTCCCTGACGGCTTTGCCAATTATTGAAACTCAAGCCGGCGACGTTTCGGCGTTTGTTCCGACGAACGTAATTTCGATTACGGACGGTCAAATATATTTAGAATCCGATTTATTCAACGCAGGGTTTCGCCCGGCAATTAACGCCGGCCTGTCCGTGTCGCGAGTCGGCGGCGCTGCCCAAACCAAGATTATCAAGAAGCTTGGCGGCGGTATTCGATTAGCGCTTGCCCAGTACCGCGAGCTCGCCGCGTTTGCGCAATTTGCCTCAGATTTGGACGAGGCGACGCGTCGCCAGCTGGAGCGTGGTCAACGCGTCATGGAACTGATGAAGCAAAAACAATATGCGCCGTTGTCGGTTGCGCAAATGGCAGTCAGTCTTTACGCGGTCGAGAACGATTTCATGGATGATGTCGAGCTTGAGAAAATCGGTGACTTTGAAGCTGCCCTACATAGCTACATGAGTAGTTCACACAAAGCACTAATGGACACAATCGACGAGTCTGGAGATTTAAACGACGACATCTCCGCGGGTCTAAAATCGGCCGTAGAAGAGTTTAAATCGAGCCAGACCTGGTAGCCGGGTGACGATAGGATAATTTAATGGCTGCCGGCAAAGAAATTCGAACGAAGATTGGAAGCGTTAAGAATACGCAGAAAATCACCAAAGCGATGGAAATGGTCGCTGCGAGCAAAATGCGCAAAGCGCAAGAACGAATGCGAGCGGCGCGCCCGTACGCTGACAAGATGCGTAATGTTGTGGCGCATGTGGCCAACGCGAACACTGAGTACAAACACCCGTACCTACTCGAACGCGACGAAGTGAAGCGCATCGGCGTAATTGTTGTGACAACGGATCGGGGACTCTGTGGCGGCTTGAACGGCAACTTATTTCGCAATGCCTTACGCCAATTTAAGCTTTGGGAAGACGAAGGAAAAGAGCTCGAACTCTGCGTGATCGGTAACAAAGGGTTGTCATTTTTCGGTCGTATTGGGGCGAAGATTGTCGGTTCGACGAATCAAATCGGCGACTCTCCGATGCTGGAAGACTTGATCGGCACGGTGCGCGTTATGTTAGATGCCTATGCCGAAGGGCGTATCGACAAGGTCTATCTCGTTTATAACGAATTCGTAAACTCCATGACGCAAAGCTCCGATATAGAGCAACTCGTGCCGCTCGTGCCCGAACAAAGCGACGATATGAGCCACCATTGGGATTACATTTACGAGTCCGGCGCGCAAGACGTCATGGAACAACTATTAACGCGTTACATCGAATCACTCGTCTACCAAGGGGTCACTGAAAATATCGCTTGCGAGCAAGCTGCTCGTATGGTCGCGATGAAGGCCGCGTCCGACAATGCAGGCGATTTAATCGATGAATTGGAACTCGTATATAACAAAGCCCGGCAGGCCGCCATTACCCAAGAGCTATCCGAAATAGTCGCTGGCGCGGCCGCGGTTTAATTCGAAAAAATTTTACAAGATTGAGGATCTGAATGATGAGTTCAGGAGATGTGGTACAAGTCATCGGCGCGGTAGTCGACGTTAAGTTCCCTACTGACGCGGTGCCCAAAATCTATCATGCGTTGAATATCGACGACAGCAAGATTGTCCTCGAAGTTCAGCAGCAGATAGGCGATGGCGTTGTGCGAACAATTGCTCTGGGTACGACGGACGGTCTGCGCCGGGGTATGAAGGTGGTGAATACTGGAGCAGGTATCAAAGTACCGGTCGGCCAAGAAACACTCGGTCGCATCATGAACGTGTTGGGCGATCCCATCGACGATAAAGGACCAATCGGCGAGCAAGAACGGATGGTAATTCATCGCGCCGCGCCAAAATTTGTCGAACTCTCGGAAACTCAGGATCTTTTAGAAACTGGGATTAAGGTCATTGACTTGATTTGTCCGTTCGCCAAAGGCGGCAAAGTCGGGTTATTCGGTGGTGCCGGGGTTGGTAAGACGGTCAACATGATGGAGCTGATCAGAAATATTGCGATCGAGCACAGTGGTTTTTCAGTATTTGCTGGGGTCGGTGAGCGAACGCGTGAAGGAAACGATTTCTACCACGAAATGAAGGACTCAAACGTACTCAATAAAGTGTCGTTAGTGTACGGACAAATGAACGAACCACCCGGTAACCGATTGCGCGTGGCGTTGACCGGTCTTACGATTGCTGAAAAATTTCGTGATGAAGGTCGTGACGTCTTATTTTTCGTGGACAACATTTATCGTTTCACGTTAGCCGGGGTAGAAGTGTCTGCACTGCTTGGCCGTATGCCATCGGCAGTGGGGTATCAACCGACCCTCGCGGAAGAAATGGGTCGTTTGCAAGAACGAATCACCTCCACTAAGACAGGATCAATAACGTCGATTCAAGCCGTATATGTCCCCGCGGATGATCTAACCGATCCATCGCCCGCAACGACGTTTGCTCACTTGGACGCGACCGTTGTGTTGTCGCGGCAAATTGCGGAACTCGGCATCTATCCAGCTGTAGATCCGCTTGATTCAACGTCTCGTCAGCTCGATCCGTTGGTAGTTGGACAGGATCATTACGACACGGCGCGCGCAGTGCAAAATACGTTGCAACGCTATAAGGAACTTCGCGACATTATCGCGATCCTTGGTATGGACGAACTGTCTGAGGAAGATAAGCTCAGCGTTTCACGCGCGCGGAAAATTCAGCGCTTTTTGTCGCAGCCGTTTTTTGTCGCGGAAGTCTTCACCGGAAGCCCTGGGAAGTACGTGTCTCTAAAAGACACAATTTCGGGATTCAAGGCGATTGTCGCCGGCGAATATGACCATCTGCCCGAACAAGCTTTTTATATGGTTGGAACCATAGACGAAGCCGTTGAACAAGCGAAAAACCTTTAGGTTAACGAGGGCGGTTTCATGTCAATTCATGTTGATATCGTTAGCGCAGAACGAGAAATATTTTCTGGTCCGGCGGAAATGGTCTTCGCACCGGCGATTCTTGGAGAAGTTGGAATCGCACCCGGGCACACGCCGCTTTTAACCCAGCTCGGTCCAGGCGAAGTCCGATTGAAGTTTGAAGATGGCAGCGATCAAGCATTCTACGTGTCGGGCGGGGTGCTCGAAGTTCAACCTAAAGTCGTCACAATCCTTTCCGATACCGCAGCGCGGGCCGAAGATCTTGACGAAGCTGCCGTGCTAAAGGCCAAGGAAGCGGCTGAGTCTGTTTTGCAGGATCGCGACGGGTCGATAGATTATGCATTGGCGCGTTCGGAACTTGCCGAAACTATGGCGCAGTTGCAGACCATTCAGCGGCTACGCCGCCGTGCTGGCGGCGGGCGCAGCTAGACCGTCTGTCGAACATTTCAAGTCCGGTGCCACGTTATTAATTTGTGGCGCAACGCATCGCGTTTTATGATGACGCGAGAAACCCAACCGGAAAATAATCCATGACCCTCACTGTCTGTATCTTGGCTGCCGGCCAGGGCAAACGCATGCATTCCGATCGGCCAAAAGTACTCCATCACATTGGTGGAAAATCGCTTGTGGCACACGTTATCGAAACCGCACGCTCAATGTCACCAACGTCGCCATTGGTCATTTACGGCCACGGCGGCGATCAATTACACAGCGCGATCGTCGACGATGTGGTTTGGGTCGAGCAACGCGAGCAGTTGGGTACAGGCCACGCCGTCGCCCAGGCGCTACCGCATATCCCGGACGACGGCATGACGCTAATTCTATACGGCGATGTGCCATTGTTACGCGAGAAAACGCTCAACCAACTTACCGCTGCTGCCAGCGCCACAGGGTTCGGCTTGCTGACGGTAGAACTGGGCAATCCGACCGGCTACGGACGGATTGTGCGTAACGCATCCGGCGCGGTCGAACGAATCGTAGAACACAAGGACGCATCACAAGAAGAACGCAATATTTCGGAAGTTAATACCGGCATCATGGCGGTGAACAATGCCTACTTGCAACGCTGGATACCGGCGTTAGCGAACGATAATGCGCAGTCAGAATATTATTTAACAGATTGTGTGGCCGCAGCAGTTGCCGAAGGAATTGAAGTTGCGACTGTATCGGCCGTTTCGGAAGCGGAAGTCACTGGGGTGAATAATCGTCTTCAACTGGCAACGTTAGAAAGACAATTTCAAAACGACATTGCGGCAGACTTGATGGAGCAGGGTGTTATGTTGCGCGATCCCGCGCGGCTTGATGTACGCGGTCGACTCACCTGCGGGCGGGATGTGGAAATCGATATTAACGCGTTGTTTATCGGGGATGTAACCTTAGGCGATCGCGTTAGAATCGGTGCGAATTGTGTCGTTGAGAACGCGGTGATTGGCGACGATGTCGAGATGTTGCCAAATTGCGTTGTAGACAGCGCGCAAATTGGCAACGGTGCGAAAATAGGACCGTACGCGCGACTACGTCCAGATACCGTTCTCGCTAACGATGTACACATCGGCAATTTCGTCGAGATTAAGAAGTCGCAAATTGGCAACGGCAGCAAGGTGAATCACCTAAGTTACGTCGGTGACGCGATCATCGGACAGAATGTCAATGTCGGTGCGGGCACGATTACGTGTAACTATGATGGTGCATTCAAGCATCAAACGACGATCGAAGACGATGCTTTTATTGGCTCAGACACACAACTAGTTGCGCCGGTAACGGTCGGCCGCGGCGCAACCGTCGGCGCCGGTACGACAGTTACAGGCAACGTCGGGGCGGACGAGCTCGTCATTAGTCGGGTTAAGCAAAAATCGATCGTCGGGTGGAAACGCCCAACAAAGCCCGGCAAGTAGCCAGTAATAGTTTAACGGCGGCGCTCCATCGAGCCCGTTGTACGACGAGGGGATTAAATGAGTAAACCGACCGCGGATTTGTATGACGAACATGGCGAGTCGTTGAGCGTTTTCGCGCCAATGTTTCGTGATTTTGGCGGTAACGTAATTTTTGAAGGTCGCGTATCGACAGTAAAGGTCCACGAAGATAATTTTCTTGTCAGGGCGGCGTTAGAGGAATCCGGTGATAGCCGTGTTCTCGTCGTAGATGGCGGCGGCTCGTTACGCTGTGCGTTAGTTGGCGATAAGCTTGCCGAGTTAGGGGCGGCGAACGGTTGGGCGGGAATCGTCGTATTCGGCTGTATCCGGGACGCAGAACCAATTAGTCGGATTAAGATTGGCGTAAAAGCACTCGCGACGAATCCGCGAAAAAGTATAAAAAAGGGTGCGGGGGACAGAGATGTTACGCTACGTTTCGCTGATGTCATGGTTGCGCCCGACAACTACTTATACGCTGATGGAGACGGGATCGTACTTGCCGACCGACAGCTATAGGCGCTCGCCTAGTACGTCGCCACTCTGTTGCGCTAAGCACGTCGAATTAGATGGTTCCTGCGAGCAATTCACTCATATTGGGAACAGTTTTCTATCGATGTGTAAACGGGAAATAAGGAGCCGGGTGTGAACAAAAATTTTGTCGTCGCTTGCATCCAAAATTCCGCGATTGACGACGTCACGCATAACATCGCGGATTTGTCGGAATTAATCAGGCAAGCAGCAGATAAAGGGGCGGAGTTCATCTGTTTACCAGAGTACTGCGCGTGCTTAGAAAAAAGTGACACCTTGTATCTTGAGCGGGGTTTTAGTGAATCCGACCATCCTGCACTCAGCGCGTTCCGCGAACTCGCCGACGAGCTAAATGTGTGGCTTTTGATCGGCTCGCTCGCAATAAAACTCACCGACACTAAGGTTAGCAACCGAAGTTATTTAATCGATGCATCGGGTGAGATTATTCAAACTTACGATAAGATCCATTTATTTGATGTCGCGTTAAAGCGCGGCGAAAGCTACGCGGAATCGAACACTGTGTTGCCGGGCAATCAAGCTCGGATCGCCGATCTTCCTTGGGGACGAGTGGGCTTTAGTGTTTGTTACGATATTCGATTTCCTCAACTATACCGGGCACTTGCGCATTCGGGTGCCGAAATGCTGACTGTTCCTGCAGTGTTTACTGCGACGACCGGAACGGCCCATTGGCACGTGTTAGTTCGTGCGCGGGCAATTGAAACAGGGTGCTTCGTGTTCGCGCCCGGTCAGTGCGGAAAGCGCCCTTGGGGACGCAGAACCTACGGGCATTCGTTGATCGTCGACCCTTGGGGTGAAATTCTGGCCGATGCTGGCGAAGAGCGAGGCATAGTTGTTGCCGAAATAAATCTCGATAAAGTCGCTGAAGCTCGACGCATGATTCCGGCTTTGTCGCACGATCGCCCGATCTCTGCGCCCGTCGCTGGATCGGCCTAGAAATAAAATTCAGCTTCGATTCAGCTTCACTCACTTAATATCCATTTCGTTGACCATAGGATATTGCGCTCGCGAGGGGCAGAACATGCTGAATGAAAATATATTTCGAACGTTAGTCGTAGCCGCTGTTGCGTTTGCGTCACATTCCAGCGCGGCTAACCATGCCAATGTTGCTGCCGGATCGGACATCGACTACGCCTCGGTAGAGCACGTAAAAATGCTCACTCGTATCGTTAGCGTACCGGTTGCCAGAGAAGAGTGTTGGGAGGAACCAGTGACTCAGTTCCAACCGGCTCCGGCTAGGGCGCACTCCTACACGTCTACTATTGTGGGCGGCATCGTCGGGGCAGTGGTCGGTAATCAGTTCGGAAGTGGCAGCGGGCGAGATTGGGCGACTGTTGCCGGAACGACGCTCGGCGCCTCGATTGGAAGTGACTACAATCGCCGGCGTGCCGCGAGCGCGGGCACAACAGTTACGACAAATGAACGTCGTTGCCGAGTAGTTAACGATTTTCAACAAGAAGAACGGGCCGATGGATATCTAGTAACATATACTTACAATGGCAGGCAGTACGAAACGCAGACCCCAAACCACCCGGGAGATAGAATCAAAGTGCGCCTGGCAGTTACACCGGTCGAATAGGCGATAAACGAGGAGACTAGGTAGCTCGAAGTCACCGAATCGCCGCGATAGCTGCACCGTCGATCTGAATACCGCTTGTTAGTGTCGTTCTAATTGTCTTTTGTGGAGGCGTAAATACTAAACCCTTGCCTGCTTATGCGAACCTTTCAAATCACTATTCTATTCATGGCAATTTCGTTTTGCGGTTTCGCAAACGCCGCTGGCGCACGTCCGGCCAACTTGCTCATTGCGCAAACGTCTAGCGTTTCTCAAGATCAAGCGGCTGCAAAAGTCAGGCAAGACACCGGCGGGCGTGTTCTGGATGTAAAAACCGAAATCCAGAACGGGGTAACTGTCTACCTAGTAAAGGTCTTGTTGACTGACGGGCGTGTCCGAGTAATTACTATGAGTTCGCAATAACGCTGAGGCTAACGCCCACGCGCTGCCGGAATATCAAATGCGTGTATTACTTATTGAGGACGAAGCGACGCTGCGCGAAGAGCTCGTCGTAAAACTCCATAGCGAAGGTTTCGCGGTTGATGCGACGGGAAGTGGCGCTGAAGGTATTTATCTTGGCAGTGAGTATCCGATCGACATCGCGATTGTTGATCTTGGCCTACCCGATGTGAGCGGCACGGAAATCATCCGTCAATGGCGCGAAGCCGATCTAAGTTTCCCCATTTTAATACTTACCGCACGAGGCCGCTGGGAAGATAAAGTTTCTGGGCTTGAAATCGGCGCCGACGATTATCTGGTTAAACCATTTCATAGTGAGGAATTAATCGCACGTCTGCGAGCGTTAGTGCGTCGAGCGGCAGGATGGGCGGAATCGAAACTACGCTGCGGACCTATAATTTTGGATACAGCTGCCAAGACCGCATCAGTGAATGATCTGGTCGTCGAGCTAACAGCGTTTGAATACAAAGTGTTGGAGTATTTGATGCTGCATACGGGGCGAGTTGTTTCAAAAACTGAATTGTCCGAGCACCTATACGAAGACGAAAGCGATCGCGACAGCAATGTTCTCGAAGTTATCGTGGGCCGGTTACGCAAAAAACTCGATCCTGAGCGCGTCACAATTCCAATCGAAACAGTTCGCGGGCAGGGCTACCGATTTAGCTTTCAACGGTCATCGGAGGACTAAGTTAAGTAGCAACCTAAGTTGCCCTGCTTAGGCACGACGTTTGTTCCTACTCCGGCCCGAAGCCGCGTTCGAATCGCCAAAATTCGGCTGATGCCCGTTGGCTAAGAGGTGTAATTTTTGCGTTCACTAAACTCACGAATGCTAGTTGCTGCTGGTCTGGTGCTTGCAGCATTCTTAAGCACAGCGGGTCTCGCGCTCGACCAAGCATTTCGCGACACTGCGCAGACCTCGGTACGCGAACGATTAACGGGAAGAATCTATCAGATTTTAGGAACGGTTGATCTAAGCGCACCGAGCGCCACAACTCTTGAATCGTCGCCGCCGGATCCCGCGCTTTCGACCCCCGAATCAGGGCACTACGCACAAATTCTCGATGCCGCCAATGCACGCGTCTGGAATTCACGGTCGATGCTCGGCATCACAATCGAAAGCCCGATCAAACGAACCGTTGGAGAATTCGCGTTTTCTACTGCCATTGCTTCAACAGGCGAGTCACTATTTGTCTTGAGCTATACCATTTTATGGGAAGGTGGAGGTGCGGAATCCGCGTTGTACACCGTACAGGTGGCCGAAAATGAACGCGCTTTTACCGATCTCATCGTGCGATTTCGAAGAAGTCTGTGGTTCGGTTTTTTCGGCATCGGCGTTGTCTTATTGCTGGTGCAAACTGTGATATTTCGATGGGGAATGAAGCCGCTAAGGGACGTTGCTGGGGAAGTTAACCTGATCGAACAAGGGCAGATATCCGAGATCGCGGGGGAATATCCATTGGAATTGAAACCCCTAACTGAAAATTTAAACGCATTGATACACTCAAACGAATCAAACGTTAAACGTTATCGCAATGCGCTTGGGGATCTGGCCCACAGCTTGAAAACTCCACTTGCGGTGCTTAGAACGACTCTTGAGCGAGGTCGCGAAGCAAGTGCTTCGAATGCGGCAACGATAGAATCGCTCGACCAGTTAGATTCCACGATCAATTTCCAGTTGCAAAGAGCGGCAGTTGCTGGCCGCTCGGTTCTCGGCGGTTCGTTTGAGATCGCGCCGGTTATCGAACAAATTGCGAACTCGCTCAGCAAAGTTCATGCAGGGAGACATCTCGAGATAACGACTAGCGTCGTTGACGGGGCAAAGTTTCGCGGCGATCGCGGCGACATGATGGAGATGGTCGGAAACATTGCGGACAATGCTTGCAAGTGGGCGAGGAACCGAGTCGATATCGCTGTCCTCATCCGTCCGAGTAGTAGCAACGAGTCAGGCAATAGCCTTGTTTTCGAAATTCGCGATGACGGGCAAGGGATGGCGCAGGAAGATATCGAACGTGCGATGCTTCGAGGTGCACGATTGGATCAATCGACCGATGGACATGGAATTGGACTAGCCGTGGTTAAAGAGCTTGTTGAGGATGCGTATGAGGGGAAGTTACAGTTTATGTCATCGGAAAACGGAACGAACGCGCAGATGATCTTCTCGAACTACTAGCAGCCTGTCGAACCCCTAAGTCCGACAGGCTGATTGCCTCGCTTCGCGACCCCTTTTGGCCGCGACTATTGGTATAATCGCAGCCCTAAACGGGACGTTCTGCATGGCTGCAACTCAAACTTTTAATTCCGAGGCACCGATTCTTGTTAACGGGCTGCGTAAAAATTCATATTCGCACGAACAATTGATCAATTGTGGCAAAGGCGGGTTATTCGGCCCAGGTAATGCACAGTTACCGTTACCTCCAATGCTGATGTTCGACCGGATCATGCAAATTGAAGATACCGGTGGCAAATACGATCGCGGGTTAATGATTGCAGAACTAGACATCGATCCCGCGCAATGGTTTTTCCAATGCCATTTTGAGGGCGATCCGGTGATGCCGGGTTGCCTGGGATTGGATGCGATGTGGCAACTCGTCGGATTTTTTCTAGCCTGGAAAGGCGGGCTTGGCCACGGGCGAGCACTTGGTGGCAGCGAGATTCAATTCACGGGACAAGTCACCCCAGATAAGAAGCTCATCACTTATACCGTGGACATTAGACGCGTGATTAATCGGTCCTTAGTGATGGGGATCGCGGACGCAACGATGGAAGTCGATGGCGAAAAAATCTATAGCGGCAAGAATTTGCGGGTCGGATTATTCACCGAAGTTTAGCAACCCGTCGAACTTAAGTCGATTCTACTCGCCTCGCAACGACCGCCATGGATGGCGGAAGTGGCGGATATGCAGGAGCGATTTCCGGCCGAACCCGTAAGTCCGACCGGCTGCTAACCCTCAGACCGTCTAAATTGGTTTTTGTTTCGACTCTAGGTACGCGCGCAGCATAGCCATTTGCTCGCGAATGCCTGCCATCCAAGGATTCCGTTCTAACGCCTTTTGAAACGATCTCAAAGCGAGCTGCGGCTCCTGCAGATGAAGATAAACTTGAGCTCGTCCGGATAAAGCGCCGAAGTGCCGCGGTTCCAATAGCAGTGTTTGCTCAATGTCTCTAAGGCAACCGGTATAGTCTTGTGCCAAGAAAAGCACGATCGCGCGTTGATTCCATGCTTCGGCGAAATTTGGCGTGTGTTCGACGAGTCGATCGAGCAATTTAGTTGCTGCCTCGTAGTCATTTTTATCTATCTGCAATCGCGCCTCGCGCATTATTTCCAGCCCCTTGGTATCGGGAGATTCGTGCCAAATAGTCCAAATTTCACGCTCCGCGCGTTTCGCCACTGCCGGATCCGTTGATTCCTGCAAATCGATGAAAAGCGGCCCCAGGCGCTCGTCAAATTGATCCGCTTGGCAGCTGAGTGATGGAAGTAGGAGCAATATAAGGATCGAAATACAGACAGTTCCGTTGCGATACGAACGACGGTGAGTTTTTGTCGACTTCATCGGCACGCCTCCTGATAAATCGAAGTGTTTGTGTTGGTGTATTAGAGTGCCTTTAGCACGATCCGGGCAGCCTCTAGTGTGCGCTCGATTGCCGCCGCATCATGGGCGCTGGAAATAAAACCCGCTTCAAACGGCGACGGCGCCAAATAGACTCCTGCCTCAACCATGCCGTGAAAAAATCGCTCGAAGCGATCAGCATCGCAGCCCGTCGCTTGTTTGAAATTGGTCACCTGCGGCGCGTCAGTGAAAAACAGACCGAACATCCCGGTTACGTGGTTTGTTGACATCGGGACGCCGCAATCGTGCGCAATCTCGGCGATACCGTTGACCAATTGCTCAGTGGCCGCGAGTAAGTCGCGGTGAAAATTAGGGCCGGACACAATTTCCAGCGTCGCTAATCCACTCGCCATCGCGATAGGGTTTCCAGACAAAGTTCCCGCCTGGTAAATATCTCCGTTCGGCGCAAGCCTCTCCATAATAGCGTCAGACGCACCGAACGCACCTACTGGTAATCCACCGCCGATAATCTTGCCGAGCACGGTAATGTCAGGCGAAATTCCGAACAGTCCTTGAGCACCGTTCAAGCCGACCCGAAAACCCGTCATCACCTCGTCAAATATCAGCAGAGCACCATATTCGGTGCATAACCGACGTAGGCATTCGAGGAATCCTGGCAACGGCGGAATACAATTCATGTTTCCAGCGATAGGCTCGACAATTACCGCGGCAATTTCTTCGCCGATTTCGGCAAAAGCGGCTTCGACGTGCGCAATATCATTGTAGTTTAGTGTCGTCGTGAGTTTGACGAGCTCTGCCGGGACCCCAGGAGATGTGGGAACCCCGAGAGTCAACGCGCCGGACCCCGCCTTTACTAGAAGCGAGTCGGCATGTCCGTGATAGCAACCTTCGAACTTGACAATTCGGTTGCGGCCGGTCACCCCCCTCGCGAGTCGAATTGCGCTCATCGCCGCTTCAGTTCCGGAACTCACCATGCGTACTTTCTCGACGCTCGGTACGAGTTCACACACCTTCGTCGCCAGCAATGTTTCTATTTCTGTCGGCGCGCCAAATCCGAGTCCGTGAGTTAGCTGGGTTTGGACAGCGGCTATTACGTCTGGGTGAGAATGCCCGGCGATCATCGGTCCCCAACTACCGACGTAATCGACATATTCATTGCCATCAACATCGCGTACGAACGGCCCGAACCCGTCGGCGAAATATATCGGGTTTCCGCCGATCGACTTAAATGACCGCACCGGCGAATTGACGCCGCCAGGAATCACTAACTTAGCATTATCAAACAGTTCTGCTGACCGTTGAGGCATAATTTTATTCTCAGAAAATAATGACGGGAGACAAACTTAAGGGCTCGATTGCCCAACTAGCATTTGTGACTAGTTTAATGGCTAGGACCGGGGAGCGCGAATCGAACGGTCAATCGTAACTAGCTAATTGTTGGAGTAGCATAATTCGCGAACGAAAGTTGGTTTCGTTTATTTGGCGTTCTAAAAGCTGGCAGAAAAATTAAGACAATATGAAACGATATATGTGTGTAATTTGCGGCTTCGTATACGACGAACGATTGGGTTTGCCGCAAGATGGCATTGTGCCCGGAACGAAATGGGACGATGTACCGTTGAATTGGTGTTGTCCTGATTGTTCTGCCCGCAAAGATGAATTCGACATGATCGAATTGTAGAGCCACAAGACGCCAATGCGATTGTTACAGCGCTGGTTTTACCACAGCTAAGAGAACCACTGCGATTAAAACTAGAACAGGGAATTCATTTATCCAGCGGTAGAACACATGCCCATGAGGATTCGCATTGTCGCGAAACAGTGTCAAAACATGGCCTAGATATAGGTGGTAGGCAATTAATACCCCGACGAATCCTATTTTTACATGGAGCCAAGTCGATGCTGTGAACCAAGTTGTGCCGTTTAAGATAGCCAACCAGATTCCAAAAAATATCGTTAATGCGGCACCCGGTGTCATGATGCCGTGGAACAGTTTTCGCTCCATAACTTTGAAACGCTCAATGCTCACCTCGTCGTGGGCTGAAGCGTGGTAGACGAACAAACGCGGTAAGTAAAATAATCCCGCGAACCACGTCACCATAAATATTAAGTGCAACGACTTTATCCAAATATACATACCTATTACGAACCTGATTGAATGGCTATTGTATTTCTGGCGATCATGGACGATGGACTAAGGCTACGGCTTGAACAGCGGTTTTATATCGTTTGGTTCATCGACGTTGCCGCCAGCATTAGCCGAAAAAAATGATCGGACCGATTTTCCTACGTGTTTTATTGCGCGCCAAAGTTTCGGCAAAAGCCAAATAGTGATCCCCACTACGACCGCGAGCACGATTAGAAATGCGACCGGGTAATTAAGCGCGGCCCATATCCCGCCGACAACGACGACATCCTCGGTTACTGATGCGGTCCAATTTGATACCGGTTCAGGTGAGGTGTTTAACATCACGCGCGTACCGGCCTTGACTGCATGGCTGCTTGCCGCCAAGCCGCCGCCAACAATAAATGCCGCGACTTGTACCGCGGGGTCCATTTCACCGAGGGCCGCGGCGGCGACAACCGCGCCCGCGGGGATCCGAATGAAAGTATGGATCGCATCCCAGCCGGTATCGATCCCTGGCGTTTTGTCAGCGAAAAATTCGATGCTATACATCAACCCAGCAGCGGCGATGATCAATGGGTGCATCATAATTTCGAGATCCGGTGGTAACGACATATAGCCCGCCGATCCCATTAAGCCGAGCATTAGCATCACCGCATAAACGTTGATACCACTGGCCCACGCCGCGCCGGCGGCCAAGGCGATTCCTGCCGTCATTTCCATGTTCGCCGTCCTTATTCTAGTTTCGACTAGTGTCGTCTATTAATGCACCAATTTCCCTGTCTTGTACTGTTATTTTGACAGTCGAAATGCAGAATAATTCCATTATCCAAATCCCTTAAGTTATGTAACTTATTGACAAATTGGAATATTTATATACTATTCTCCGGCCCGTTCGCGCTTTTCGCATCTAAGTATTTCGCGAAACCCGATCCACCTGCCGAGCGCGTCATCTAGATAGATGGTGCCGTGCGTTGAATTTGCAAGTCGTTCCGAGCGCATGAGATTAGTCATCAAACCGCATCGCCCGCGCCAACGTGTTCTCGTTGTTGTGGGCATCGTGTTGCTAACCGCCGCCGCGATTGGGGTTGCGTTCCACTACGGGCAGTGGCGTTCGATTGTGTCAGCAATGGGTGCTGCGACGCACAAACGCGGGATTATGGACGATTATCTGGCGTTAAAACGCGATAATGAAGCCTACGCAGAGCGAGTCGCAGAACTTCGGCAAAACGTGGATATCGATCGACATGCTCGGGTCGAGTATCAAAAGACCGTGTCCGCTCTGCAGACCGAAATTGCGGAACTAAAGGTTGAGTTAGCGTTTTACCGGGATGTATTGTCGTCAACGAAACCTGACAAAGGTCCAAACGTACGAGGCTTTAAATTGCGCGATGTAGGGGGCGAGCGTCGATTCCAGTATCGCCTTGTCTTAACCCATGTACACAAAGATGATAGAGTCGCCAGTGGACGCGTAAATGTAGAAATCCGCGGTCATAATAGCGGTGCTAGACAGCGTTTACTGCTAGCTGATTTGGCTGAGCCGGATAGCGGTGAGTTAGCGTTCAATTTCAAGCACTTCCGACGGATCGAGGGAGTCTTGCAGCTGCCAAACGACTTTGCGCCAGAAAAAGTACACGTTGTTGTGTATGAGGACGGCCGAAAGAAGAGTTCGTTCAACAAAGTGTATGACTGGGCAAAGATAATCAACTAGGTAGACGATGCTGATGTTACGTAAGATTAAGAAACGCAAGCCGACGACCGTGGATTCGCTGATTGGACAGAATTCTCGAATAATTGGCGATTTTCGCTACAGCGGTGGGCTGCACATAGACGGAATGGTCAAAGGGAACGTGCTAGCGGACGGCGACGACCACGCTATGCTAACCTTAAGCGAGAAAGGCACGATCGAAGGCGAGGTAAAAGTCCCGTTTATCATCCTAAACGGTGTCGTCAAGGGTGACGTACACGCTCGCGAACACGTGGAACTTGCATCCCACGCACGAGTCGAAGGAAATGTCTTTTATCGGCTGATTGAAATGGCTATGGGCGCGGAAGTGAACGGAAAGTTGGTGCGCATCCCGGAGGAAGAAACTTCTCCGTTAGTGCTGAGCCATGCAACGCCGGAACCGACGGATTAACATTGAACGCCGGAGCTGGCGGATTAAATGTAGTCTTCGAGCCGGCCGCTATTATTTGAAACAACGATTGTAGAAGAGCATCGCATTATGGAATTCGCAGAACAAACCGCCGAGGCGCCACTAGTCTTTTCCGACTCAGCCGCGCAGAAGGTGAAATCCCTTATTGAAGAAGAAGGGGACGACTCTCTCAATTTACGTGTGTTCATTTCTGGCGGTGGTTGCTCAGGCTTTCAATACGGATTTACGTTCGATGAAAAAGAAGGCGACGGAGATACGGTCGTTGAAAATAGCGGCGTCAAATTACTCATTGATCCGATGAGTATCCAGTACCTCATGGGCGCAGAAATCGATTACAGCGAAGGCCTAGAAGGCGCGCAATTTGTTATTCGAAATCCCAATGCGCAAACGACCTGCGGTTGTGGATCGTCGTTTTCGGTTTAGAGATTCCGTCAAAGCCAGATTGTACTAATCGATAACAATATTTCAGCGTTGCGCAAAACTTATCCTACCGGTCGGTTACTCGGCCGTCCTGCCTAATAAGGTGTCTTATAGAGCCCGAGCACCCGAGGTAATGGCCATTTGAAACCCTCAAGGCGTGCGCAGTTCTAATCGGTCGTCACCTGCCGCTTTTTGACTTTATTTGAGCGAACAAGATCTGCCTTCGATAACTTCGCCCGTGCACTTTTGTCAGGCGACCGCCCCGATATTCGATTAATTAAACCCACCCCGGACACGATTTGACCTCCATATCAAAGCTGCCCGTACGTCT
>Ga0302127_10000444_pt1 | contig 22693 bp, 18 predicted proteins | sample CB4_SCM_MG_FD_204452 | JGI IMG/M metagenome (GOLD analysis project Ga0302127, IMG submission 204452) | Marine microbial communities from Western Arctic Ocean, Canada - CB4_SCM | ecosystem: Environmental > Aquatic > Marine > Oceanic | place: Canada: Western Arctic Ocean | collected 2017-09-24
GTTGAGAGCGGATTACGTCCTGCTCTTCAAATAAATAAGGTCCGTCAACTGGTTTTACAAAAACTGCATGAGTGATAACATTTTTATCACGAGTCCAAACTGGTAATATTACCCGTGACCAGAACCAGGTGCGGTTTTGGCAGATGCTGAATACTGTGGGCGATACAGAGTACTAAATTGTCTGTCATCGGTGCAATCCCACACTTTTTTGTGTTTTTTCGGGGTACAAGAATATTAATGATTTGAGCGATGAGCATAACAAATATTTTATACCAAAAAAATTAAAATTCCAGTTCCCAGCACAATCCTGTAAATTACAAAAACTAAAGTACCGTGATTACGGAGAAAGCGTAGCAATAACTCTATCGAAAGGTAGCCCACAACAAATGCAGCTAGAATTCCCAGGATTAAATTTATGTATTGGTCACTGCTGATTCCAATTTCCATTAGTTCCTTCAATTCATATAGACCGCTGCCAAAAATCGCAGGTAATCCCAGCAAAAAAGAAAATCTCGCAGCATCTTCTCGATTTAAACCCACCATCAACCCACCCATTATGGTGGATCCGGAACGGGAACAGCCGGGAATCAGAGCCAAAGCCTGTGTCAGGCCGATTAATTGAATTTGTAAAAAACTTAATTGTTTAATGTCACGGTTGCGAGACGAAAGTCTTTCGGCAAGATAAAGAAAAATTGCCATCACTATTAATGCAGTTCCGATCACCCAGAGTTCTCGTGCCTCGTTTTTGATGAAATCCTTAAATCCCAAACCTAAGACGACTACTGGAATAGTTCCAGCTGCAATACTCCAGGCCATTTTTGATTCTGGAGTTTCAAACAGGTTCCTATGCCAGAGGCTTTCCAGTGCCGCCAAGGACAGTTGGACTACATCCTTACGAAAAAAGAGCAACACCGCAACCAGTGTACCCAGTTGAATAATTGCAGAAAATTCTGTCCCCGGATCACTCCAGCCGAGTAATTCCGGAACAATTCTTAAGTGAGCTGTGCTGCTGATCGGTAAAAATTCGCTCAATCCCTGAACAATGCCCAGCACTATGGCCTGTATCCAATCCATTGGTTTTTTTATGTATGAAAATAATGATTCTGTACAAAGAAATCTAAATGAAAATTTGCTTATCCTAGCTAAATGTAAAATTGAGAGAATTCAGAACTTATCCTTTTTGTACATTTAATGATAAATAAATATCCGACAATACAGAAAAATGTAATCATCACAGAATAATTATCATCAGAACTGAATGAATAATCAATCTGGAAGCTGATTTAAGTTTAAGTTCGGCTTTTTTGTCAAACTCAGCAGAAAATTTCTGAATTTACCGGAATAGCTGATCCAGTGCGGTATTTTTCTCTAATGTTCGATCCATGCAGCTGAAAAATTTGAGGGCTGAGCATAAAAATAATCGCAATTCTCAACACGCAAAGTTTATCCAAAAATTTCTGCAGTTTCTTTTTTGGATTAAAAGGAATTATTTGTCCATGTTGTGGAAGCAATATTTTTTCAAAATTTAACGATTAAATCAACCTGTGATTCTGGAAAGGTTTCAAGACCAACAAGGACATATCCACTTGACAAAACCATTTCACCCAGCCAGTTGGGTGTTATGATCTGAATTTTTACTGGAGTAAATTCAGGTATTTTGTATATTTATTCTAGAATGGATGATTCCCGTTGCTGCCGGGTACAGAAATAATAGCCATCAGGAAGAAGAGAATTATAGTGTTTTAATTCAATCTCTTTACCGTTCTTCTGATTCAGCCAAACTCGAAGATCTCTGACAATGAAGTTGGACGTATCTATGTTTGAACAAACCATGTTAACTTGTTTGCGCAAACTGTCCGGATGACTAATGTAAATCTTTTTTTGCAAACTTGTACATCCGGAAGAAGCAAAAATTATTAGAACCTGCAATCTGAAAAGAATCAGGATTGATCTAAGACTCATTAAACAATCAGACTGAATGTTTGTTCCCAGTGTAAATCATGTCTGCAGATAAATTTAGCTGAAATTGTATGGAAAGGCAATTAAGTAGACTGAGGAGAAAATGCTTTTGCTGAATTAATTGACCCGGGAATCAATTACTGTAGCTACGTTTTTGTTCAATGGTCCGCATTGAAACAGGTTTTTCTTCAAACTCCTGCAGGAAAGTTTGCATTTGTTTTTGAAAGAAATCATCTTTTAACATTCTCTCGCCAACTTTTTTCAAGGTAGCATGGACCGTTGAATGGTCACGACCTATGATTTTACCGATTTCACTCAGGGACAGTGAGGTAAGTTTTTTTAGCAAAAATACGGCTGCCTGTCTTGCTTTGATGTGTTTTCTGTCACGACGATATGAATGAAGTCCTTCTTCAGAAATTTGAAACATTATGCAGATATTCTGCAGGATTTTGTTTTCTATAGTAACTGTGGATTTACCATGTGAGTACTGCTCAAAGTCGGTTTTTTTTGCAGAATCATCAAGCCAGTCTTTCAGAGAATAACGAGCCAATTCTATAGTAAGTTCTTCATTCAGCAATGAAGCATGTACGCCGAGACGCATCAGAACTCCTTCCATGCGTCCAATTCCTCCCTTAATATGCTTCACGATAAAATTTGCCAGTTCATTGTTCAGTGGAATTCCACGTTCTTTAGCTTTGCTCTCAAGAATTGCAATCCGGGTTTGATCATCTGGAATTCCGATATCAACCGTCAGCCCGGAATCCAGTTTTTCCCTTAGTCCGGAACTTAGTCCAGAAATCTGTGTTGGCGCTTCCTGACAGGCTATAACAATTTGCGCTTTTTTCTTACGTAACGAATTAATTGTGTAGAGCAGTTCCGTTTGACACTTTGCAGATGGAACCAAAGCCTGTAAATCATCCAGTAGAAAAGCATCAGCCTTTCGGTAACGGTCACGAAATTCTTTCATTTTACTTAATCTGAGATGATTAACAAAATCATTCAAAAAATCTTCTGCAGAAATCTGAACTCTTTGTTTTTTGGGGTTGCTTTGCTGGAGTTCATTGCTGATTGCTTCAAGCAAGTGCGTTTTTCCTGATCCGGACTCACCATAAATAACAAAAGGATTAAAGGCTATACCTGGCATTTCAACAACTGCTTTACAAGCCCTACTTGCCAATAGGTTTCGTTTACCCGGGATAAAGGAACCCAGAGAATATGAGCTGGTACTTCCTGCAGCATGTTGTGTTGCAAAGTCTGACTTGGAATTTTTTAATTCGAGATCTATATTTGTGTTTGCAATTTGATCTTGATTAAGATCAAATTCAGTTTGTACGGATTTCTTAGGACTTGCACTACTGGATATTTTGTATTCAAATTTTTTTTCTGAAAATGGGGCTTTTTCAGGGAAAAGTTTATTGAGGACTTCTTTCAGGAGAGATTCGTGATTAGTCTTGATTTCGTAACGGTATATTTTATGTAAAATTCCGCCTAATACAACCTTTGAAGGAGTTATTTTTAGCAACTGAAGAGAATCCAACCATGACTGGCTTACATGAGAAGGCAAAGAACGTCTAAGGCACTCTTTGAATTCTAATGATTGATTATGACTAAGCTCCATTATTTTTTAAATTTCAAATCCATTTGCTGTTTTACTCAAGTCTAAATCAGTTAATATTTTGCTTGAAATAGGCTAAATTTATTCCCTGTCCATGGAATGGTTCCAGAACTAGACTGGCCTCACTAATTTAGTGCAAATCGAAGGGTAAAATCAACAAAAAAGATATATAAAAAGATGAATATGTTACCCATATATAACTGATAAATAAGAAAATAATATTTAACAAAAAAATAAAAATATTATGGTATATACTAAATCAAAGAGTAATAAAGGCGTTCAATATTAGGCATCTAAGGCATACAAAAAAAATGAATATGATAAATATATTATTCGTGTTAATGTTGATTTCAAAAAGTACTTTTTCAGGAATGAAAAATGAATCAGTCAGCAGTTATTCTTACAAAGACAAAAACTGAATATTTGAATTTTTTCAAAAAATATCACAGTCTGCAGTTGTCCACAATCGGCAAAAATGGACGTCCGGAAAGCAGTTACGCTCCCTTTGTTGCAGATCAAAATAATCAGTTTTATATTTATATAAGCGCACTGGCCCGTCATACAAAAAATTTACTTCATGACTCAAGGGCTGGAATCATGTTTATAGAACCTGAAGAACAAGCAGAAAATATATTTGCCCGAAAGCGACTTACTTTTGATTGTGATGCGGAAATCGTGGTACGTGAATCTCAAGACTGGATGAGGATAATGTCTCTTTTTGACGATATTGCCGGTGAATTGATGCAAACTCTACGTATGCTTGCCGATTTTCAGATGATTAGATTGAAGCCGAATTCGGGTCTTTTCGTCAAAGGATTTGGTAAAGCCTATGAAATTTCTGGTGAAAAGATGGATCAGTTGTCGCATGTAAATCCGCAGAAATAGTGACGTTTCCCTTTTAAAAAGCAGCTTTCAGTAGAGCTTTAGTATAAGGATTCTGAGGATTATTCATGATTTTCGTGGTAGGCCCTGCTTCCAAAACAATTCCGTCTTTCATGACTATGATATCGTGACAAAGTGTCTGGATTATTTTTAAATCATGGCTTATGAACAGATAAGTCAGGTTATGCTTTTTTTGCAAATTACGAAGCAGTTCTAAAACCTGAGACTGTATTGAGCGGTCAAGTGAGGAGGTCGGTTCATCCAGTACTAAAAAACTGGGTTTGAGTACCAGGGCACGGGCTATAGCAATGCGCTGGCGCTGTCCTCCAGAAAATTCGTGAGGATAGCGATGTCTTAATTCAGGATCGAGATTGACTTCTTTGAGAACCTGTACAATCTGCTCTTCACGATTATCTCCTTTTTCAAGTTTGTGAATTTCCAGGCCTTCCGACACTATTTGTTCCACAGTCATCCTTGGACTAAGGCTTCCAAACGGATCCTGAAATACAATTTGCATTGCCTTCCGAATTGGTGTGATCTGTTTTTGATTTAAAGCGTCCAGGTAAACATCACCAAATTGGATTTCTCCTTCACTTTTTATTAGACGGAGCAAAGCAAGTCCGAGGGTGGATTTTCCGGATCCGCTTTCTCCAACAACTCCAAGACTGTGTCCTTTGCAAATTTTCAAACTGACGCCGTCAACTGCTTTAACATGATCAACGGTCCTTTTCAAAACACCTTTTTGGATTGGAAACCAGACTTTTAAATTCCTGGTTGAGACAAAACTAGTGGCAGAATTCGTGACTATTACAGGCTGTCCACCAGGTTCTGACTTCAGGAGTGATTTTGTATAGGAGTGCTGAGGATGCAGAAAAAGTTCTTCTGTATTTTCGGTCTCAATTATCTTGCCCTGAGTCATCACTGCAACTCTGTCAGCATGTTTTCTTACAATGCCAAGATCATGTGTGATCAGCAGAATGGCCATTCTAAATTTCTCTTGAAGTTGACGAAGAAGTTGAAGAACTTGTGCTTGTACTGTCACATCGAGTGCAGTAGTAGGTTCGTCTGCAATTAGTAAATCAGGCATGTTGGCCAGTGCCATGGCAATCATTACCCGCTGCCGCTGACCTCCGCTCAATTCATGCGGGAATGCGCCTAAACGTTTTTTTGCGTTTTGAATTTCCACCATTTCCAGTAGTTCCAACGTTCGTACGCGCGCCTGTTTTCGACTTAAACCCTGATGGACAAACAAGACTTCGTTTATTTGTTTTTCAATCGAGTGCAGCGGGTTCAACGAGCTCATTGGTTCCTGAAAAATCATCCCAATTCTGTTACCTCGGACACTACGAAGATTTGCTTCAGACATTTGAAGCAAATCTTCGCCTTCAAATTCTATATTTCCCTCTGGATGAGATGCAGAATCAGGCAGGAGTCTAAGGATAGAATGTGCGGTAACTGATTTTCCGGATCCACTTTCTCCTACTAAAGCCAGCGTTTCACTTTTGTTCAATTCAAGAGAGGCACTGTTTACTGCATGTGTTACACGTTCGCCCTGAGTGAAATCAACTGACAAATTTTTTACAGTAAGAAGTGGGGAGGACATGACTAGTATTTGTTATATTAATATTTTACTTATTTTTTCTTGAGTTTCCTTTGCAGACATATTATTTCGTTCATTTTTATATGGTACTTCAATCCCTCGCTTAAAAGCCGGGCGTTCTGCCAAAACATCGAGCCAGCGTTGTAAATGAGGAAGATTATCAATATCCAAACCTGCCCAGCGATAACGGATGACCCATGGCCAGGTGGCGATGTCTGCAATGCTAAGATCACCGGTAAGATACTCATGTTCTTTGAGTTGTGTATCCAGCACAGTGTAAAGTCGCAGGGTTTCTTTTTGGTAGCGTTCGATTGCGTATTCAATTTTTTCCGGAGCATAGCGATAAAACACATGAGCTTGTCCCTGCATCGGTCCTATTCCGCCCATTTGAAACATCAGCCACTGTAGTGTCACGGAGCGTCCATTGGGATCAGAAGACAGAAATTTCCCTGACTTTTCTGCCAAATAAATCAAAATAGCTCCGGACTCAAAAACGGTAAAATCATTGTTTTCATGATCAACAATGATAGGAATCCTGCCGTTTGGATTGAGCTTGAGAAACTCAGTCTTTTTTTGTTCTTTTTTTTCGAGTTCAATAGAGACTACATTGTAGGGTAGTTTGAGTTCTTCGAGTAAAATTGAAACTTTGTAACCGTTTGGAGTAGGGGCTGTGTATAAATCAATCATGCTTTCTTTGAAAAAATAATTGTGCTTTTTTAAATTCATCCGGAGTGTTTACATCCTGACAAATCCATGGAGTTTCTTCAGGAGAGGAAAGACGAACCATGCGCCATCCTTCCCAAAGAAATATTGGGCGTCGTTTCCCTTCGGCAAGTAATTCTGCGGCTGGTTCTAGAACAGGTCGACGATAAAGAGCTAAAAGCGGATTAGTAATATTTCCCTCTTCTGTGCAGACAAGGTCATACTCGTCTGTCATAATATCCCGCAAAGTTTGAAGCCACTCTTCAGTTAAATAGGGTAAATCGCAAGTAAGCAGGAACACTTTGTCGATCTTTGAACTCAAAAGAGGTAGGGCATCAACAATACCCTGGAGAGGCCCACGTTCTGCCACTGAGTCCGTGCCAAGCTTGATCCAATCTTGTAACTCCTGGGAAATGCGAGGGAGAACCTGTCCAGGTGCACGCATTACAACTGTTTCAGCTACGAGTGGACGCAAGATCAACAATAGTCTTTCAAGCATTGTCCGGCCTCCTATTTCGAGACTAGCCTTATCCTGCCCCATGCGTGATGACAGTCCGCCGGCCAGCAGAATCGCTCCGTATTGTTTTTTCATCTTGGCAAATAATACTAAATTATTATCGTCGGACAATTCAGGAATGGGACACTTAGTCTCATTCTTGAATTATATATTAAATTGTTCGGGTTCTCAAATGCAAAGATGGAATCGGTATTAAACATAGTTGCTGAAATTGTTAGAATGTTGTCCTTTTAGATTACTCATTAAATGTATTGTCAAATGAATATCCATAAAAAGTCTGTTTCTGGGGTATGGGGAAGTAATTTGTTCCAGGAAAAATAATTACAGAAGATGTTTTATAAGGAGATTGTGTTAGGGTTGAAAATGATATAAGGATTCACGGGTTTATTTGTGTAAAATTGATAATTCACTGTGAAAAGCGAGCTGTTTAAAAACACTTGAAATATTTTATAATTCTCTTTACGCTTGTTCGTACGAAAAATTAATCTGTTTTTTTGGAACAATCCATTAAAAAGTTTGTGTTATTTTTTCGATTTTAGTAGGCTGAGGTCTTTCTGAGTTCCAGATCAGCTAGACCCCTTTAATGTCTGTACCTGACCATGGTGGTCGGTTTGCAGTGAAATCTGGTTTAACCAAGTAAAAGGAGAAAGAATTATGCTTTACTTGAAAATAAAAAGAACCATGATGGGTGTAGGCTTTATCGCCGTATCCATCTTGCTGCTGACTGCGGCAAATACGGTCTGGGCTGGATGTCCGGCATCGACCGTCGCGGATATGAAAGGTGTCAAAGCCGGTCAATTTCCACAACAGTTCGAACTTGCTGAGTTCGAGAAACTGGCGGGCTGCAAAATGACCTTCCAGGGCAATCCTGATATTGCCAGACTCAACGGGAAAATCCGTGGGAACCCCAGTTCAGTTCCTTCCGTTGCAAATCGACTGCCGTCAGAGCCGCTAGTTTATGCTCCATACGAGTCGATTGGGAAATACGGTGGCACACTTGACGTACTGTCGAATGCTACTGAGGCCGGAACATCAGACTTCCTGTCCGTACGTCACGTCAATCTTGTACGTTTCTCTGACGATCTGCAGACTATCGTTCCAAATATTGCCAAGGGTTGGAAGTGGAACAGCGATTTCACGCAATTGACCTTCTACCTGCGCAAAGGCCACAGATGGTCTGATGGAGCACCGTTTACCGCCGACGATGTAAAGTTCTGGTACGACCATCTAGCGTTGTCTCCACTTATTATGGAGAAGCCAAAGGATTATGTACTTGTCGGGGGCAAACGCATGACAGTTGATGTGGTTAATCCGCAGACAGTCGTCTTCAATCTGCCTGCTCCAAAACCCGGACTGTTGGCTCACTTTGCGTTTTCATTCGCGCAGGGTTTTCAGCCCAAGCATTTTCTTGCTCCGTATCATCCGGAACTGAGTCCGAATGCTGACAAACTGGCGCAAAAAGCCGGATTTGAGAATGGTCTTGCAGTAATTAAGGCTTACTTTGGTAATTCAGACTGGACTGACACTCCGTCTCCTCTACTGAATTCTCCGGACAAGGTAGCAAAGCTTCCAGCTGACGTGATTCCAACTCTGGAAAGTCACATGACAATCACTGATACCACAGAAGGTCGGCATCTCGTTGCTAATCCATACTTCCACATCGTTGACACGCAGGGTAATCAGTTGCCTTATATCAGTGAGCAAGATGAAATCTATGCCAACGATAACGAGGTACGTATCCTTAAACTGGTCAATGCTGAAGCGGATTACAAATCGCAATCACTTCAACTTCCATCTGCACCAATCCTGCTTGAAAATCAGCAAAAAGGAGATTACACAATCCATCTGCGGCCTGAAATTACAATGGCGAATATTTCGTTCAATGTGACGTCAGCGGATCTTGGCAAACGTAAAGTCTTTGGTGATTTGCGTTTCCGTCAAGCAATGTCCGTCTCAATGAACCGTGAAGAGATCAACGAAGTTGCTTTCTTAGGTCAAGGAACCCCCAAGCAGTACCTTGCTTTTTCACCGACTCCTGGTTTTGTGAACAAGAAGTGGGAAAGCCACATGATCCAGTATGATCCTGGCATGGCGAACAGACTGCTTGACGAGATTGGCATGAAAGACACCGATGGTGATGGTTTCCGTGAGCTCCCCAATGGTAAAAAACTGGTGATTAATATGCAGTTTTCCACACAAGGGATAGCCGGACAAGTAGTCGAAATGGTTGGCCAAAACTGGTCTGAAGTGGGTATTAAAACCACAGTCAAAGAAGTCACTCCGGACGAGTATCGTTCTGCACAATCTTCAAACCAGCTTGATGTTGGCATGTGGCGTTCCGGGCAACCGTTGGCCATCGTGTTGGGTAACAATGAGCTTTTCGTACCTCCGTATGAGGGCTATTTTGGTCACCGTACCGGAATGCTTTGGGCGGAATATGTTGACTCAAATGGGAGCAAGGGTGTGAAGCCTCCGGCTTATGCCATCCAACTGATTGAAGATATTAACGAGTTTCAATCTACAAAAATAGGCTCCCCAAGGTTTGAAAAACTTGGAGAAAGAATGGTGAAGAACACGGTGACTAATCTGTTGAAAATCGGTGTCGTCCAAGGACCGGCTCCGGTTTATCACCGAAATGCACTCAAGAACTTTGTTGAGTTCAAGACGCATTCCTATGAGTATTACCGGACTTATCCGTATCGCGGAACCCAGTGGTATTTCGACGAGTAATAATCTTTTTACTTGATTATTAAATTAACGAAAGGGCTGGGGGTGAATTAAGCCTCCAGCCTTTTTTATTAGACTTTAAATGAACAAAGTTACTTCCGGTCACCAAGTTAATAAAAATATGATCTTGTCAAATTAAAGTCGAATATTTTTAGTTTTTACCAGGTTTTAATCCACCAAAATGCTAAAGTTCTTACAGTTCACTATGGTGCGGGCATTTATGTCAATGTTCACATTGCTTTCAGTTTCGCTGATTGTTTTTTCGCTGATGGAACTTGTACCTGGCAACTGCGCAGAACGCTACATTGCCTTCAAGAACACTCAAGGTCAGTTAATCACGATTGAGGACATTCAGGCCGAAGAACGCCGCCTCGGGCTGGACAAACCTTTTGTCATACGCTGGGGTACTTGGGTTGGCAAAGTATTTTTCAAGGGTGAATTTGGTGACAGTTGCATTCTCCGCCTCAATATCAATCAGTTGCTGAGTGATAAATTCTGGATCAGTCTTGGAATTGCGCTTTCTGCTTTGATTGTTTCCTACATCATTGCCATTCCGGTTGGTATTTATTCAGCTTCAACCAAAAATAAATTTGCTAACAACGCACTCCGTTTTATCAGCTACCTTGGCCTTGCCTTGCCTAATTTCCTCCTGGCGTTGATTATTATGCTTACTTCTACAGTACTATTTGGAGATTCTTTGACGGGACTTTTCTCCAAAGAGTTCCGTGATGCCTCGTGGTCTTTCGCAAAATTTATGGATTTTATGTCACGGGCCTGGTTACCAATTTTCATTCTCGGCTGGTCTGCGACTGCTTTTGCGATGCAGACAGTGAGGGCACTGATGCTCGATGAAATAGGGAAACTATATGTTACCGCCGCCTCTGCCCGCGGAATATCTGGACGGTCCCTGCTTTGGCGGTATCCTGCGAGACACTCCTTGGGTCCCGTGATCAACTCACTCGGTTTTGACCTCAACCGTATCTTCAATGATTTGCCGGTGGTCGCATTGATTCTGACGCTTACCGAGGCAGGCGCATTGCTGATTGAAGCTCTTGCGCGCTCCAATGATCAGCAGTTGGCAGGAGCGATTATATTTCTTTTGACAGCCAGCATTGTACTTGTGAACTTTGTTACTGACATTCTGCTGGCCTTGATGGATCCGCGAGTTAGACAAGGATTGGTCGGTTAAGCTATGGGACTTTTTACAAAAGCCAAACCAACTGAAACGACTCAAAAACTGAAGGAAAGCTATTTCACGGCTTCGCAGGGGCAGTTGATCCGGGCACGTTTCAAGAGTAACCGGACGGCAATGGTTGCGGGCTGGGCCCTTACAATAATGATTTTAACCGGACTCTTCGCTCCTTTCCTTTCTCCGTATGCCCCAAGCATGGCGGGGCGCGATAAACAATACGTGAACGGCCCTCCGCAAATTCCAAAGTTTTGGGATGAAAACGGTTTTTCTCTCAGGCCTTTCGTTTATGCTACAAAACGGCATCGCTCAATGAAAACCAATTTTCGTTGGATGATTGAGGAGGTACGTGAAAAGCGATATTATGTGCAATTCTTTGTAGAAGGCTGGCAATACAGTTTCATTGATCTCAATTGGGATTTGCCAGGAGAACTTTTTGATGTTGATATCGAAACATTGACTTTCAAAACTCATTTGTTTGGAACTGACAGGGGTGGCCTTCATTTGTTTGGAACAGATAACAGTGGCAAGGATATTTACTCACGCACACTCCACGCGATCTACACATCCCTTGCTGTTGGCTCACTGGGGGTCTTCATCGCCTTTGTACTGGCATTGGTTATTGGCGGGGTAGCTGGTTATTTCGGTGGTTGGATTGATTCTGTACTGCAAATGATTACTGATGCAGTAAGGACTATTCCTCCAATTCCACTCTTCATGGCGCTGGCAGCATTCATGCCGGACGAATGGAGTGCTGAAACACGATTCTTCTTCATTGCTTCGATTCTCGGACTGATAGGCTGGCCCACACTTGCAAGGCGCATCCGGACACATTTATTGAGTGAACGCAGTCAGGAATATGTACTGGCAGCTCAACTTTGTGGAGCTTCATCGGGACACATCATCCGGAAACATTTGTTGCCCAGTTTCACCAGTTATATCATTGTTGATTTGATGATTACTTTTCCATACATGGTGCGTTCGGAAACTGCCCTTAGTTTTATCGGTCTTGGCCTGGTTGATCCTGTCAATTCACTAGGGGCACTTATGCAGAACGTTTCCAAAGCAGACGTCCTGCTGAATTACCAGTGGTACTTTATTCCAGTTATTTTCTTTATAGCCTTTGTTTTGGCTTTTGTCTTTGTTGGTGACGGCTTGCGTGACGCATCTGATCCTTATTCCAATGTCAAGAAATGAGCCTACTAACTGTCGAAAATCTAACTCTGCAATTTGATACGGACGAAGGCCGGATTACCGCAGTGGAAAATGTTTCATTTGCCATCAATTCCGGTGAGGTTTTAGGTTTGGTCGGTGAATCCGGTTCCGGAAAATCTGTCACTGCAAAATCTTTGATGCAACTCAATCCGGAAAATTCCGTTTACAGCCCGGAAAGCAACATTCAGTTGGAGTTGGAAAGCGGAACTGTCGATGTGCTTTCTTTGAAAAAATCTCAGGAAATGGTGGTCGTGCGTGGCGGAGCCATTTCAATGATTTTTCAGGAGCCGATGGCCAGTTTTGCCCCTGCTATCACCATCGGTGGCCAGATGGTTGAGCAATTGTTGATACACACTTCTATGTCGAAGAAGGAAGCAGCGGCATTGTCGGTGGAAATGCTTGAGCGGGTTGGAATCAATGAAGCAGCAAAACGCTTTAATCAGTACGCTTTCGAACTTTCAGGTGGAATGAGGCAGCGGGCGATGATCGCCATGGCTCTCTCGACTAAGCCCAAATTACTGATTGCAGATGAACCGACCACTGCACTTGATGTGACAATTCAGTTACAGGTGCTGGACCTGATGAAAGATCTGGTGGCAGAATTTGGGATGGCAATCCTTTTCATCACTCACGACCTTGGCGTTATCGCCCAAGTTGCTGATCGAGTTGCAGTAATGTACCTTGGCGGAATAGTCGAAAGCGGTCCGGTAGCTGAGGTGCTACGCTCTCCGTCTCATCCTTATACAAAAGGACTAATTAACGCCCTGCCAAAGATTGATGCTCTTGATGAACCATTGACTCCCATTCCGGGCGACATTCCCAGCCCACTGGAACGACCACCAGGATGCGTGTTCCATACCCGATGCCCTGAAGTAATAGCCGATCGCTGTAATGCAACAGTTCCAACACGAACTGAAGTAGCTAAAGGCCATGACGCATCGTGTTTTGCTCTTGAAGTAAAAGAAAAGGCTGCATGACGGATAAGCCGCTTGTTCAGGTTGAAAACCTTAACGTAGAATTCGCCCTCGGCCGGACCTGGTTTGGCAAACCGCCTATTCTGCGTGCAGTCAACGACGTTTCACTCGACATCATGCCTGGTCAGTTCTTCGGACTTGTTGGAGAATCCGGTTCAGGTAAAACCACACTTGGACGTGCCATTTTGCGGGCAGTGCCGATCAGTTCAGGAAAGATAACTTTTGACGATGCCGAAGTTTGTTACGATGTAGGCAGTTTGCTTAAAAAGGACCTCAAAAACTACCGCAAGCTTGCTCAGTTGATCTTTCAGGATCCATATGCCGCATTAAGCCCACGTATGACCGTCCGGGATATAATAGCCGAACCGCTAGAAGTTATGGGTCTTACTCAAACCCGTGAAGAAACGGACGAACGTGTCCGTGACATTGCGGCAAAATGCAGACTAAACCTTGAACATCTGCGGCGCTTCCCTCATGCATTCTCCGGAGGTCAGCGTCAGCGAATTTCTATCGCCAGAACTCTAGTCTGCAATCCGGACTTTGTGGTAGCTGACGAAAGCGTAGCCGCACTAGACGTTTCTATACAGGCGGACATTCTGAATTTACTGCAGTCTTTGCAGGACGAGATGGGATTAACATTCCTGTTTATTAGCCACGACCTTAGCGTGGTGGCTCATATCTGTGATCATGTTGCAGTTATGTACCTTGGATCTCTGGTAGAATCAGCTCCCACACGTAAACTGTTTGCCAATCCCAGTCACCCATACACTAAAGCTTTACTCTCGGCAATTCCGTCTCTCGATCCTGATGATAGTGGTAAAGCTCAGAAACTGGAAGGAGAAATTCCCAGCCCGGTAAACCCTCCACCTGGTTGTAAATTTCACACACGTTGTCCTGTAGCCGAAGATCGCTGTCGCACCGAGGTCCCCGAGTGGAGAGAACTCAGCGATGGGCACTCCGTGGCTTGCCATTTTGCATAAAAAGTTTAATTTCTGTCATGGGAAACACACAGGACACTTAAACAATAAAAACAAATCAGGTCTAAATGGGCAACCATGCTTTGTTTGCTGATGTGGATGTTGCTGAAATCGTTAGAATATTGTCCTTTTAGATTACTCATTAAATATATGGTCAAATGAATATCCATAAAAAGTCTGTTTCTGGGGTATGGGGAAGTAATTTGTTCCAGGAAACATAATTACAGAAGATGTTTTATAAGGAGATTGTGTTAGGGTTGAAAATGATATAAGGATTCACGGGTTTATTTGAGTAAAATCGATAATTCACTGTGAAAAGGGAGCTGTTAAAAAATACTTGAAATATTTTATAATTCTCTTTAAGCTTGTCCGTACGAAAAATTAATCTGTTTTTTTGGAACAATCCATTCAAAAGTTTGTGTTATTTTTCCGATTTTAATAGGCTGAGGTCTTTCTGAGTTCCAGATCAGCTAGACTCCTTTAATGTCTGCAACCTGACCATGGTGGTCAGGTGCAGTGAATTCTGGATTAATCTTCGTTTTAAGGAGAGAATATGGAAAAGAAAGAAAAACTTGGGACCCAATCGGTTACCCGCAGAACGGTAGTCAAAGGGATTGTCGCAACTGGTGCTGTTGCAGGTATTGGTCCGTGGATACTGCCTAAAAAGGCCTTGTCTTCTTCTGGAGAAGTTAACGTACTACTTTGGTCTGACTATTGTCCTCCAGGTTTCATCAAAGCTTTCAAGAATAAGACTGGTATTACGATGAATTTCACCGGAATTGGCTCGAATGAAGAAATCATCAATAAAATGAAAGCCACCAAGGGTCGTGGATTTGATGTTTGCAGTCCGACGAATATGCGTTCACTCCAATGGGAGCCGCTAGGCCTGATTCAGCCTATAGATTATGCAAAAATTCCCAATGTTAAAAACCTCAATCCTGCTATGTTGGCTGTAGGAGATAATGAGTGGAATTTTGGTGGGAAAGGGTCACACTGGCTTCCTCAGATTTGGGGTACAGAAGGAATTGGCTGGCGAAATGACAAGTGGACACCTCCGAGAAGTGTTGGTGGTGTAGCAATGCCTAGTTACGGAGATATCTGGCAGTCAGATGTTGAAGGGAAAACAATGATGCGCCCACACTCAGGAATGCTTGGAGCAGGCCTTTATATGGAAACTACTGGAGCTTTGGAGCCTGGTGCTATGAAACGTGCTTATGGGAACGAAGCTTTGATGCGCAAAACATGGCAAAAAGTAACTGATTTTTGTATCAAAAACAAAAAGCAGGTTAAACTCTTCTGGAATGATGCTGATAGTCAAAAAACCGGTTTCATGAATCAGGGTGTAGTTGTAGGCCAAACTTGGGACGGACCACCGACAGTTCAAATGAAAGAAGGACTACCAGTCGTTTATCGTGCTCCAATTGAAGGGTCACTTGCATGGGTTGACGGACTCACCCTTTCCTCAGCTTCAGCAAATCCGGAGCAAGCTTATGCCTTCTTTGATTTCTGTTTTGATGCTCAGGCCGCAGGCCGATCTATAGACGGCGGAGGTATAGCCGATTGGGGGCAACACGGTTATAATTCAGCAGTGTTGGGTGCAGACAAACATGCAAGTGCTGACTATGGAAAGTGGTTTAATCAGATTTATCCAGGAAAATCACTTGCCAATTTGTGGCCGTGGCCTAAAGAGCCTCAGTGGTATGCAGATGTACGGACTGAATACAGAAATAAGTTCGTAAACGCTTAATTCCTACCTCTCTATTTCCGGATTTAAATTTTTTATTTTATTCGGAAATATTCAATTTTGGGTGTTGGTTTACTCTTCGCAGTCCAAGCAAAAAGGAACCAACACTCAACATTCAAAATCAAACTTTCAACACTTAGATAAAAATGAGTGCAGACGTTACCCTTGAAAATATCACGGTCAAATTTGATGAATTTACTGCCGTAAAAGATGTAGATATTACAATTAAAGGAGGTGAGTTTTTTAGTTTTCTTGGTCCATCAGGATGTGGAAAAACGACTCTGCTAAGGGCTATTTCAGGTTTTCAGGAACCATCTGAAGGTAGGGTTTACATTGGGGGCAATGATATGGCCGGTATTGGGCCTAATAAACGTCCTACAGCTTTGATCTTTCAAAATCTTGCTCTCTTTCCTTTGATGACTGTTTGGGAAAATATAGCTTTTTCGCTAGAAGTAAAAGGAGTAAGTAAAAAGGAACGTCGACGCCGAGCAGACCAACTATTGGAACTGGTTGCTTTGCCTGGACAAGGAAACAAGATGGTAAATGAGTTGTCTGGAGGACAGCGTCAGCGGGTTGCGGTAGCACGTGCTCTGGCTGCGGAACCGGAAGTTTTGCTTTTGGATGAACCGCTTTCTGCTCTGGATTTGAGATTACGTCAGCATATGCGTACAGAATTAAGAGAGATTCAGAAGCGTGCTGGAATTACCTTTATATATATTACGCACGATCAGGGTGAGGCACTCACTATGTCAGACCGGGTTGCAGTAATGCGAGAAGGTTTAATAGAGCAGGTAGGAGAAGGTACGAAAGTATATGACAATCCCGCAACAGCATTTGTGGCATCTTTTGTTGGAGAAAATAATGCTTTTCAAGGTACTGTAAGTGTGGTTAAAACTGAAAAAGTAATTGTAAGTACTGGCTCTGGTGATCTAGAAGCCTCTCTTGGAGAAGATATTAAACTAAGTGTTGGGGACGAAGCTATAGTTTTTGCTCGTCCGGAAGCAATGAGTATTGTAAAACGAAATAACACTATCAAAAATGTGTTAAATTCCAAAGTGGTTTATCATGAATTTGAAGGTAATTTTTGGCATTTAATTCTTGAAGTAAAGAATGGGATGAAGATCAAAATATCGCAAATCAATGATGGTTCAACTCAAGTTTATGAAAAAGGGAGTGAGCTTAAAGTACAGATTGACCCAAAATTGGCTGTAGCACTTCCTTTTGGTCCACTGGCGGCGGAGTAAAAAAGATGAATCAATGGTTTAAAAAATTTTTTCTGCGCAACGGGTTGGTACTCTCATTATACATGCTGCTCGTGACGTTTATCTGGATTGTAGTAATGTTTGTGCTTCCACAAATTTTCATGTTTGATTTTTCATTCCGTTTTAACTGGACTCAAATAGATCCCTCAAAAATAGGTGGTCCGGATGATGTCTATACACTTCAGCATTATAAATTTTTGCTATTTGGAAGTCCAAACAACCCTGATCCTTTCAATATCGTAGATGTCTCAGTGTTTGCTCATACTATTTTGACTGCGGTTTTTGTGACTTTGTTTGACGTAATTCTCTGTTACCCAGTCGCTTATTATTTGGCACATGTAGCAAAAGGTGGTGTAACTCGTCTTATGATGCTTTCTTTAGTGGTACCGTTTTGGATCAATGAGCTACTTAGGGCTTTTGCTTTTAGAATATTATTTGGTGAGGAGGGTTCAATTAATAATATTTTAGTATATTTAGGTATTTTGAGTCAACCTATTGATTTTGTAAGAGAAAATATTGCACTATATACAGGTCTGGGTTATGCTTATATTTTGTTAATGATTTTTCCAATTTATAATGCAGTGGAGAGTTTAGATCGTAACCAAATTGAAGCAGCACGTGATTTGGGATCACCGTGGTGGCGCATTCACTTGCGTGTAGTGATACCTTTTGCCAAACCTGGCATTACTTCCGGATGCACGATGGTCTTTATGCTTTCTGCAGGAGCTTTGGCCCTGCCGCAAATAATCGGTGGACCAAGCAGCTTGTGGTTCACGCAAATCATCTATCAGTGGTTTAATACTGGTAGCAACTGGCCCAGAGGCTCGGCATATGCAGTCAGCCTTTTGGTAATTTGTGTAATTTTTGTTTTACTGATTATGAAAATATTTAAAGTTAAATTCGGGGAGATTGGGCGGTGAGTTCATCTACCTTTTTAAGGTTTACGATAAACTTTTATATTTTTCTGTTTTTTGCATACCTCTTCGGCCCTCTGATTGTGATGAGTATCACGGCCTTTAACAGTGCAAGTTTTCCTCGTCTTTCGCCCTGGGACTGTTTTTCCACTGAATGGTTTGGAGTCTTGGTAAATGATGCCAGGATGATGAGTGGTTTTAAAAACAGTTTTATTATTGGAATAGCAGTAGTTTTTGTTTCCGTACCTATAGGTTTGGCAGGAGCCTTGATGCTTGGTCAACTGAGCAATCGTGTTCGCCCGGTATTTTATACTTTAACCATTTCAACTATTTTAGTGCCGGGTGTGGTATTGGGTATATCAACCTTAATATTTTGGGATAGGATGGGGATGATATTCAACACGGAATATGAATCTTTTTTTTATGATGGAATTTTTCTTACAATCATTGGACAGTCAACTTTCATTTCTGCATACACTATGTTGGTTTTTATTTCACGACTGCAGCGTTTTGACTCGGTTTTAGAGGAAGCAGCTTTAGACTTAGGTGCTACTAATATTCAGTATTTTCGGAAAATACTACTTCCTTTTTTGAAACCAGCAATAGGGTCTGCCGCTGTGTTAGCTTTTCTTGCCTCTTTTGAAAACTATAATACCACCGTTTTTACTATTGTTTCAGAAAGTACGCTGACTACTGTTTTGGCTAGTAAAGTACGCTATGGCATCAATCCTTCAATAAGTGCTTTGGCCGTTATTATTATCGGTCTGACTCTTACCGCAGCATTTATTCATGAAGTCCTGAAGAGAAGAGAACATGCAAGAGAAAATGAACTAGAAAAAGAAGGAAAAACCTTAAAAGTAAAGACTTATTCGAAAACTTTCCGAAATCCTGTGTCGGTGATGGTGTTATTAATTTTTGTGGCAGGGCTGGGAACTGCATGGATGGCCAGAGGATACAATGTTCAGCAGTGTAAAATTGAGGCATTTGCTGAAAAACGAAAAATGCAGGAAGAACTTAGCAAAAAACGGTTGGCAGAAATGCAGAAAAAGCTTGAATCTCAAAAGGCTGCTTCTGCTACAAGTAGTACTACTAAGGCAAAAAAATCTGCTCCCGGTACAGATCAGTATGGAAGCATCTTTGCTCCAACCAATCTGGGAGGTCAGGTGGAGTCTGATGAAAAAAAGATGGAAACACCGGAAACCCCAAAAAATCAATATCAAAGTATCTTTGCACCGACTAATCTGGAAGCTCAGGTGGAATCCAAAAAACAAAAGAAGGAAACACCTGAAGCTCCAAAAAATCAGTATCAAAGCATTTTTGCTCCTTCCAATTTGGAAGGACAGGTGGAATCCCAAGAATAATAACAAACAAATAGGAGGTTTTTATGTCACGAACTTTTCGCTATCCGGAATTTGAAGACCCTCAGATTCGTCCGCGTTACACCGGAATTCCAACTTTTTTTCGGACTCCGTTTCAGGAAACTGCATCCGGACTTGATATCGCTCTGGTCGGTGTACCGTTTGACGGTGGAGTGACTAACCGTCCGGGAGCAAGGCACGGTCCACGTGAAATACGAAATCAGAGCAGTCTTATCAGAAAAATGAATCCGGCTAGCGGAATTGATCCCTATGCTCTGGCAAAGATTGCAGACGTAGGTGATGCATGGGTGGAAGGCCCGTTTAATCTGGAGCAAAGTCATCAGGAAATTGAAGACTTCTTCCATGAAATTCATAATTCCGGTGCATTACCTATATCTGCCGGAGGTGATCATTCAGTGACGTTGCCGATCTTTCGGGCGATTGCTGCAGAAAGGCCTCTAGGAATGGTCCATTTTGATGCGCATTGCGATACTGGCGATGATTATCTCGGATCCAAGTTTCATCACGGCGCACCTTTCCGCAGAGCTGTTGAAGAAGGCTTGCTCGATCCAAAGCGCACCGTGCAAATCGGTATCCGCGGTTCCCTCAACGATCCTGATATATGGAAATTCAGTCATGATTCTGGAATGCGTGTAATTTACATCGAAGAGTTTTTCGAGCGGGGCTGGAAAGATGTGATCAATGAGGCAAAGTCAATTGTGGGAAATGAACCGGCTTATCTAAGTTTTGATGTCGATGGCCTGGATCCGGTATATGCACCGGGAACCGGAACTCCGGAAATCGGTGGATTCAGCAATCTGGAAGCACAATTGATGATTCGTGAACTTGGAGATCTGAATCTTTACGGTGGAGATTTGGTTGAAGTAGCGCCGCCTTATGATCCAACAGGAAACACTGCTTTGACGGGGGCTACGCTGATGTTTGAGATCCTCTGCGTGGTCGCACAATCTCTTTCACGCAGATAATTGTTTGCGTGCAATGGTGAAAGTTATTTGGCCAATGGAGGCTCGAGGTTTGTCATGCTGTTGCATGAAGGCTTCAAGTTTTCCGGAATCATCCAAGGTTTTTATATATTGAAGCACTCCTGGCAGATCCTCATCTGAAACCAAACTCCAGATCGAATCACCGCTCCGCCAATCCGGATCGAGAGGCCCATCAGCATTAAAAAGCGCCTCACCCTGCATTACTACTTCCAGCGGCACTTTGTGGTGAGTGTTGGTAAAACCGCTCCGTTGCAGTAACTCGGACAACATATCAAGATCTACATGTTTTTCTTTTACGGCTCGTAAAGCTTTCGGAATGAAACGATAAAACCAAAATCCTTGTTCCAGTTGTTGATGACTGCAACTGTTGATAATCAAACTCCCACCTGTTTTTAAGACTCTTGAAAACTCTTGAAAAACCTTGTAATGTTCTGGCCAACCGGAAGCTTCATCGTCTGGAAGATGGTGCAGGACCTGATTAGTCATCACAGCATCCACGCTTTCATCCGGAAGCGGCAGTGCGTCTATGGTAGATTGATGAAAATTGATACGTCCAGATTTTTCTTCAGAAAGCATTTTCTCTTGAGCCTTGGCCAGCATCCCAGAATTCAGGTCAACTGCTTCTACACGCTGGACATAATTAACCATTGCCGCTGCAAATAAACCGGTCCCGCATCCTGCATCAACAAGTATTTGTTTTTCCAGAGGAAGTTTACTTTCTGCCAATTCGCTGCGAATGATTTTAACCCCGTCTGCTGAACGGGTTTTATCGTAAACTTGGCTGGTCTGGTCATAATTTTCGTAATTACTCATGCTTCAAGTAAGGCTAAAGAAAGTCCGCTAGACAGTATTCAGTGTCAAAAATACTCCGGGCATCAGTCCAAAAAAATTGTTGCCTGTTAGAATTCAAGCGGGTTCCCCTCAAATTGATCAATGCACCATTGAAACAAAGTCCAGATGAGTCCAAACCCAAAAAGGAACATCCCTGAGTAATTATTAAAAATTACATCACTGACACCGCTCAGCAACAAACTGAACAAAGCCAACCCAACACCATTACTCATTGTTTCAGTCCTTAGCAATTCACAGGTAAATCACATATGCAACGGAGGGTCTTCCTTAGTTTTATTTTGTTCATCCTGAGGTTGAAGGTTTTTTCACATACATGGAATTGTCCAGATAGTCATGGAAATGTACGGTCGTCTGTTGCGGTTCCAGAAAGATCACGCAGTAAGCCGGAGGCTCATGACTGATGGGCAAATAATCCTCGGCCTTTAGATCCAACTGTACTTGATGATTGGTTCCGCGAAGTGTTGTGAAAGGAATTCCGTGCCAACTGCCGCTTACCGGTCGGTGAACGTGTCCAAAAAAGAGATGTTTAATGTTGGAAGAATTGTTCACGATTTGTTGAATGCGCTGTGCGTCTTCCCGAAGACTGATCCTGTCCAGAGATGGAATACCAATGTTAAAAGGAGGATGGTGCATGAAAAGATAAACGGCATTACTTCCGGCTTTTTCCAACTGAGACCGTAGCCATGAACCTCGTTTTTCACAATAAGATCCCCAATCCTTTCCATGCTCAACTGTGTCCAGCAGCAGAAATCGTCCAAGTGGAGTTTCCAGCATTTGCTGCACAAATCCGTATTCGTCCAATGGCACTTCCGGAAAAACCTCAGAAAATATTTTCCGATTATCATGGTTGCCGATTAAAGGATGAAAAGGCATTGGGAGTTGCTGAAGAATTTCACGGAAATCTTCATAGGATTCTCGAAAACCTTGATCGGTCAGATCACCGGTGATGATACACAATTCTGCGTCCGCATGGAACTCTTTGATGCTTTCGATACATGCTTCAAGGCGTTCGCAGGGATTGAGACCATGAAGTTCAGTACCGCGGGGCATTAAATGTGTGTCAGTTATCTGGATTATTTTCATAAGTTATTTGATTCAATGACGATTAAGATGGGATTATATGGTTATTTGTTGGATTTTAGAAGTAATGTTTGTATATGTAAAATTTATAGACTCCAATACGACTACATATGACAACATGA
>Ga0302127_10000449_pt1 | contig 22600 bp, 11 predicted proteins | sample CB4_SCM_MG_FD_204452 | JGI IMG/M metagenome (GOLD analysis project Ga0302127, IMG submission 204452) | Marine microbial communities from Western Arctic Ocean, Canada - CB4_SCM | ecosystem: Environmental > Aquatic > Marine > Oceanic | place: Canada: Western Arctic Ocean | collected 2017-09-24
CGCGAGCAGCAACGCAGGCATTTCGTGCGCGTCGTGTACTCTGTTGGTACTGTAGCTGATAACTCCGAGGAAACCGGCTCCAATACGGACCGAGGTGGAAGACGATTCGGGCGTGGTGTCGGAGTCGCCTTGTTTCACGCTGGGGACTATCAGCACCAGCCCCACAAGAAGCACTGCCATTCCGGAAAAGTACAGGAGGAGGCCCCACCACTTGAAGTCTTGAAACTCCTCGAAGAAGAGCGCACCAGCGGTTGAAGACAAGAGGATGTAAGCACCGTTCATGAGCGGAATGATGGTCAGCTTTCTAAACTTGTTGGGTCCTTCGTTGAGTCGGTTGGCCCACCCTCCCAACCCAATAACGATCAGTGCGATGGTCGTCCAGAGGAACCACGTCGAGAAGAGAGTCGTGATGACGATCGCCCACAGGGCAATCAGTGCTATGATCATGAACAGGAAGAAACCAAAAACGTGCCAACGTCGCACCCTCTCGTTGAGATGGTACAAACGTGCCCACGCTCCGAATGCCGCCAGCACAGTCGCGGACCACAGCATCCAAGAGCTTGCAAAACCCCAGTCGTCGTTCTGTGTGATGTCAGTGAACAAGATGTCTATGAGCTCCGAGATCACCTTGGCATTTATTACACCAAGTGCTCCGAAAACAGCAGATGGAATTGTGTAGAGCGTCTGAAGTGTGGTGTCCCGCGACCGCCCCTCCGGCGCGGTGCGGTTGGGAATCTGAAAGTAGGCGATCGTGCAGGAGAATGCGATGAGAAGCAGGCAACCGGCGAAGATCAACCACCCGGTGCCACTCCACATGCATTTGAGCGCCTCCTCGTCAAAGTTGGCAACAGGGCTGTCAAGAGACCCCAGTACAGGAAGGGTGACCCCTACTGCAATCAAGACGGTCCCGATGAAGATGCGGTTAAAGTGCAGCTTGACAATATCGTCGCCTTCCCACAGGTTGAACAGAAAGTTGGACACGAACTGGGTACCCTCCAGCGGCGACAGTATTGACGCGGGGGCGAACCCGAATGCCACAAAGTTGACGATGGCGAAGCCTACAAAAATTGCAAGCCCCGTGAGCCTCCACGTGCACCCCCGTGCGCCAGATTTGTCCCACCCAGCATTCTGGATGTTTTGACCGACGTTGACTCCAATGGAGCCTGCTATTCCTAGAAGGATACCAATCCACACTTGATTCGGTGCCTCGTCGCCGCTGCTTGCAAGTCGCAGTGCAGCCGCCGACCTGCACTCTCCGTTGAATACGGTGGTGTTCATCCTTTCTACTACATTCCGTGCTCATTGTCCATATTCACAGTAGACTGTACATGATCAGACACACGGCGGAAGGTGAGGAAACGCCCGCGATATGGCATGGACGTCGACTCGTTTGTCAGAACACATTGAGATGCGAACGGATCTACTGAAAAACGAGTCCAGTGTAAGCGGCATACTCGGTGAGTCGCCCATGAACCTTGACGAGATCTTCCGCGGGCACAGGTCCGGTGTGCCGACTCCCGGGCGCCGACCTAGAAGCGGGGAAGACCAACGCCCACAATTGCACGGTGCAGATCTACCCAACTTACTAGCGGTAACTCCACAGGATGAGGCTCACGTGTGTCACTTGCGTCAACTCCCCGGGAGCCGATAATGTGGGCGCCGACCTGCCCACCTCGCCCGGCCTCATCTGGCAAGAGAGGTTCACTCTGGAGAGGGACACCCAACAGCTTCTTAACTCAGCGCCGCTGATGAGACTCGAGAACGGGGTGCTGAAGCTGGACGTGTCGCTCTTGGGGCGCATCTCAAACTCAACGTGCGGGGACATCCTACGCAGGTTCAAAGACTCGCTCAAAAGGTTGGGCGTGAGCGAAAGCGACAACACGGCCGAGGACTGCACGCCTTCGAATGTGTACACCAGCGGGGTGGGAAACAAGCGTGCCGCGCGCCCCGAGGTCCGCACCGCCTCGGACGGCCAGCGTCGCCTGCCTCCCGCCGACAGCGATTGGGTGGCAACTGGCCCCTCCTACAAGAAACAGAAGACCAACAAGAACACGGCTCCGGAATCCAACACAGCTGAAGAGCGCCCCCCTCCGCCTCAAGAGTGCGCCACTGGAACTGATGGTTCGTACGGCTTTCTTTCCAAGCCGGTGGAGTTCATGACGGTGCCCGTAGGGTGCAGCAGCAAGGACAGAATCACGCTGTACGACAAGTCGAAGCGACAGCTCACCCGGGTTTACATTGATGTTCCAAGAGGTGCTTACAGCGGTATGCAGCTCAACTGTGCCCAGCCATCGGCCGACTTCAAGCTCCTACTCGTGGACGGCGACGGCTTCAGGGTGGGCGGAACCACTGCCGTGCAGCATGCTGTGCGACTCCATGTCCACCGCTGCAAGTGCATGAACACCGAGTGCAACGTGCTCGGGTGCGGGTCGGACCCCAGCTTCAACATCTTCAAGAACGTTGCCGATCCAGAAGTCGTCAAGGAGTACGCTCGCCATTGGGCCTCCTCCAAAAGACAGGCGCTCAAGTCGCATGGACAGGCACTTCGCATGCGTGTGGGGGACTCGCGTTGAATTGTTGAACTATCCGTTAGATCTCACTTGCATAAACGATGAACACATTCCCGGTAGTGCACACACAAAAAGTCTTCATTTTAGGACTGTACATTCCAACATCTAGTTTTGTCGTGTTTTGTAGTGTTTTGCCTGGATAGAGTGAACAGTTCGCGCCCCGGTGCTCAATCGGTTACATTGCCACTTTCAAGCATGACATTGGCAAAGTCAAGAGACATAGCCCGGGCGCCGGTGCGTCTGTATACCACCTTTGACCATAATCACATCGGTCAAATCTATATGATTCATTTTCTAAATACAAGCCCCAAAATGCTTCTGCGCTCTTCCGTAGAGCCAGGGTCACCGTCCCTGCGGAGCGGGCCTCAATCTCCCAGCGTGACGTATGTCGGCGGGTGTCCTGCACCCGCCGGAGCGGCTTCCGGCTCCTCCCAGGAACCAGATTCTCCTAGTCAGACCATCATCGGCCTCTCGGCTCCGCGGTCCGAAGAACCAGAGGAAGAACCAGAGGAAGCACACAGGGGATCCAGACGCGCCGGCAGGGTTACGATGACGCAGGCAAGCTTCCCGCGCGCATCTAGGGCGGCCCGGGCAAACGACCCGGGGGAGAACGCGCGAAGTGTGGCGTATGGAGTTGTCATTGACGGACTCAAAGAGATCAAGAGACTCAACTTGGAGAAGGCTCCCAAGGACTACCAGGCGTTCCGGAGCCACAAGCTCAACATCTCCACGGGAGGCAGGGGCCCGGGAGTGCGCACGAGTTTGAGGGACCAGGGAAAGATGAACCATCTGGCGGTACACTTTTAAGACCCGAACCCTAGTACTTGCACCCCACTCTCTGATCTGGAAGTGTCTTGCTGCAGGCTATCAAGGGCAAGGACCTCGACACCACCAACACCGAGCCCGCGTTTCTACTTGGAGGATTCACTGCACCTATGCTCTGGGACCGACTCGCTGAGAGCTCCCTCAAGTCCAACGCGGTGAACTCCTCCGTAAGCTTGCAAATTGAACCCATTAACATGAACACAACACCGACACATCGCACCGCCTAATCGCAGGTCATGGGCCGCAAGAAGACCCAAGGAGCAGCGAATCAGGTGTGCTCATGCCTCTGGAACACACACGAATCCGTGTTGTGTGGAACACACACGAATCCGTGCTGTGTCTTATGTTGCTGCTGTGCCTCAATCACAGACGACTCGTATTAACTGCAAATCTATCGGACAGTGAGTGTTTGGCTACTCAAACCCATGCACACACCATCTTCACACACGTGGAATGGGTTGGCTGAGAATGGCAGATTCCTTGCAAATGAATGGAACGCAATCGATAACATCCGAGTCTGGCTGATAGCGGATGTCTGTCGTGTGCACAGGGCCGCTGCCGCACAAGTGGTCTCCTCCGCGCTGGTCATGGCGGAGGCGCGGTTCCGGTTGCGAAAGAGCGGCTGCATGGTCGTCAACCCGATCGCCACCAACTCGGTGAACCCCTGTGCTCTGGCACTCGCCGACCTGTCCGGGATATCCGACGATACCTTCTTTGGAATCACGTCGACAGTCAGGCTCGTGTACAACTCCTCCCCGGTCAAGCTCTCGTCCGTGTCCTTGTTGACGTCGTGCATCGGCCTCGCGCGTCGGGAGCTGGACGAATGCATCGTCAGCAACGCCATGGGAACGCGCAACCACATGCTCGTGGACATCTGCAAGTCTATCGTCGGAGAGTGCAGCCTCGACCCGGTGTGGTGCGCATGGGTGCTTGTTGTCTACCTCAGCAGCAACCCTCGCGGGAGGGACATCCTGCGCGCTTCGGGCCTCACAGACCTGGACGTTCAGTCTGCCATAGCGTTCGACCGCTACGGCGGAGAGGAGATACGCAGGCGCGCACGGCAGAAGTCGGACAAGGCGAAGACGTCCGAAGGCGAGCCTTCCTCGGATGTCCGGTACAAGCGTGGCTCCAGGGGGTGCAGCGCTTCCGGGGTTCCTGACTCGCGCTTTCTGCTCGAGTTCTGGCACGCAGCTCTTCAGTCCGAAGACGTGTCTGTCCTGCACACGCTCGCAGCGCACAACAAGCGAACGGTCAGGGATGCTGCCCTGTGCACACTCGCCAGACAGGCGGAGGGCACTGACGTGGCGGAGAACACGATCCTCCAGCAGGTCAGCCTCAACAACGCCCTGAAGAGCGCACAGGCCCTCGTCTCTTTCGTGGGACGCAAGGTTACCGACATACCAGGCATGGTTCTGCTTCGTGCGCGCACCGACTTTGACGGAGACTATCGCACTGCATGCGGGACTCTTCGCATCGACAAGGAGGCTGCCAGCAGCGCCATCCATGCGTGCCTTCTTCCTCCAGCAAGCGTGCGTCCTCACCAAGACACAGGAATAGCCATTGCGTGGAGCATGGCGGCCAAGAAGTTGATGCCTTCGAACGAGACCAACGCGTCGCTTCCTTGCGTCTTTGAGAGGTACTACGAGTCACAGCGCATCAAGGGCAACACGCAGGCGAAGCAGGGAGGGGGGGGTGCAAACATTCGAGGTGCCCGGGACATTGGGATCATGGACACCTTTGCGGAGGAGGAGTCGGACACCGCCGTCCCGACCCATGCTACGGGAACAACGCGCAGCTTCATCAGCCTCTCCACCTATATCCTCATGAACTCCACGCACGAATCCGCTGCAGAGTCAATGGTCAAGGAGATCACAGACGCTCACGCGCGCGTCTCTTCCATCCCTCTGCCTGCGGTGGAGCGGATGCCCAGTCTGATGACAGTCAGCAAGTGCGACGCCACCAGGTCAGAGCCCATCTGCACGCCGGCGTCTCCCCTGGCGGTTGGAATCTGTGCAAACGAGGCTCTGCGCCGCTGGATGGCTGGTAAGTCCAGGAAGAACGACCCGTGCATCAAGCACCTCGGCTTCTCCAACGCGACGGAGCTTGCGAAGGACGTGCCGGATATCACGACAACGGAGCCGCTGCCGCTGCTGACCATCACCGACTTTGACATAGAGCGCGTCGAGGGAGAGCGCGTCACCGGGGAGCGCACAAAGAGCGCCAAGGCTTCCCTGTGCATCCACGTGTGCGGCGACTGTGCCACGAGGGTCCCGGAGCTTCTCGACGCGCTCAAGACCAAGCTGCAGCCAGCGGAGTTCGTGCTGCAGGCCCGGTCGGCATTGCTTGTCGCTTCTTCCCAGGCCTCCTTCATCGGCAACGTGTCGACACAGCTCACCGCAGGATACGCCAACGCGGCCATCGCCAGCTCCAAGAAAATATCGGTACGCGCTTTTATAAATCTAACCACACACCACACAATACTCTGCAGTCCACACATTCGAGTTTGTTTGCTTCTTGGGTGGAGAAACGCCAAGCTGGCGAAACAGGAGCCCTTGAATAGCGATGATGCCTGTTGTGTTGCGCCTGTTGTGTTGCGCCTGGCAGGTCGCTGACGTCAGCAAGCTGTTCCTCCTCTCGGCCCAGGACTGCTACGTTGCCGGCTTGAACAACATCCAGAGGTCGTTCGATGGTACCTTTTACTCGGGAACATACGGCTGCCGCGTGGACACCGGCTTCACCATGCCGGGGCTGCTCGCGCACAATTTCCGCAGCGACAAGAGACAACATGGTGCGCTCAAATATTCTTATACTCGAACTAAAGACACACCCCTCCCCATGCAAGAGGCTCAACTCCGAGATTGATCAGACTATCCACAGTGTCTTTTGGTGGGAGCTTTGTGCACTGCTGCGTTCTTGGCGATGGTGTGCTTCTTGCGTGCACAGGCAATTGCAAGCTTTCCGAGGAAGCTGCCAACCAGTTAGTGATTTCCTTTGCAAACACCCACTGGGTTACGTTCTCCAAGCCAGAGGACAGTCGAAAGCGCAGCGCGGAGGGCGAGGGAGGTCCTTCCAAGCGTCCCAGGTACTACTCGGCGGTTCCCACGGCCGTCCGCGGAATACCGCACAACTACATCCCTGGAGTTCACACGTTGCTGAACGACTATTGCGAGTTCATCGAGTCTTCCCGGGAGATGAACGGGCGCACCACATCCGACACGGTGGACTCTGTGATGTGTCTGCCCTTCTCCGCCTTCACGCAGGTAAGTTACATCATCCCCGTGTCTCTCCTAACCCTGTAGTACTCCCCACTCTCATACAACCCAATGCTACAATGGCGCTGTATTCTTGGTCCAACCATTCACTCTATCCTTTTCCTTGACCCTTGGCATGACCACGCATGTGGGTAAGCCCAATGCTGAATCAGGATAGCGCTCCTTGTTTATGTGCGCAGGCCCTCAGACCCAACGTCGAGCCCACTGCCGACGCCTCCCTGCGGACATGCTTCCGAGACGAGATGGAGACCAGCGTCGCCACCGGACGAGCCTACCTGGTGGACTCAACGCCAGAGGACCAGGCGATCGTCAAGGAGCCTCTGTTCCGCAGGCCGTGCCAAGTGTCCACCGGTGACTGCCCTTTCAGCAACGCGTACGAGAACGTCGACTCCTTCTTCAACTGCATCAACCTGGTCGCTCTGATCGTCAAGCAGGCGTGCCCAAGGAGCACCCCAAGCGAGAGTGTGAGCGCCTTTCACGTCCTGGTGAGCGACTTTGTAAACGGCGACGTTGGAAGGCTGGAGCTGGCCTGGGCGGCAGACGCGCTCGTCTTGATCAACACTCTCTACCCCAAGTGCACGGTCGTGGCCGCGAGCCCATACTTCCCGGCCTTCTCCAAGGCGGTGCCACACTGCCAGCGGAAGATCAAGTCCGAGGAGTTTTCCCTCATCAAGTTGGAATCTGTAGGCCTGGAGAAGGAGGAGCTCGAGAAGGCGCGCAAGTTTTGGTCGGCCTTCTGCAGGTCGGACGGCACCCGCTGCGCGTGGACATTCGGTCTCGCGCCGTTCCTGACGCTCGTGCTGACGCACAAGGGAAGTCACAAGCTGACTCCCGAGATCGTCTCCCAGTTCAGGCAGTGCTTGGATAACGCAGCGCGGGCGTGCTGGCTCGTTTACTCCCCCGACGGGGCAGCCAAGCCACCGGATGCCTACCCAGCATCCGACGCTTCGAGTCCAATGCACGTCGGGCGCCACCACATCGACCCCGTATTCGTGGGAGACGACGAGCATAACATCCTCCAGCGGGGCGCTCTCATCGGAGTAAAGCCACACACATACAGGCAGTTGCTCGCTTCGATGATGGGATCTTTCATAGAGGGTGTCGAGTGCAAGGCCTACATCAACGAGGGAGGCATGTCTCTGCGGGTGTCCAGTGACGCCACCATCCTAGACGAGGAGGGCAACAACCGCACAAGCAAGTCGATCTCTCCCGTGCAGACTGAGGGGGACGAGGTCGCATACGGATCACGCACCAACAAGATTGCCGGGGCGGTCATGCAAAAGAATGCGTGGGACATGAACGCGCTCATCTCCAAGAACCTGTACACCTCCATCGAGACCCCCATGACGGCGGAGAGGCGCGGGCGCGGCGAGTACGGCTTCTCGCAGTTCTTCCAGGAGGAAGAGGCAACGCGCACGCGGGAGATGCAGCTCAAGAGCGAGGATTACGTCGCAGCCAAAGCAGCGATGGCGACTGCCGCGTCCGTGGTGGTCCCAAAGGCAGTGAATCGCGCGCTCCTGCCACGCCAGTCGGCGCCCAAACAATCGGCACCCGGGACCTCTGACCATAGAATGTGAAAGTCAAATAGATGTACGTTTAAATTATACTTGGCAAACCTGTCGCACATAGTGTATGTTTGAGAAGATGCAGGCCCCCAACGTTTCGCCTACCGCCACTGGTTCCCGGGAGCCGACCGGTCCGGGTACCGAAAAGGAGATCGCATTGGGGGCTATGGAGCAGCTGGAGTGGGCCATGGAGCAGACGATGAAGATCAACCACCGAAAAAACAAGGGGCCTCTGTCGGAGAAGCTTGTTGAGGCGCAGGAGCAGCTGGCAAAGCGCATCGACGAGCTCAGGCTTGACGCCGGCAAGCTCCCCGGGCGCCCGTGCAGTGCGACTCCAAGGACCAGCCCTGTGCGCGAGAAGCCCGAAGAGCCAAGCTGGAACCACCTTCCTATGCTCAGCCCGGGGAAGACGTACAAGCACGAAGAGATCAGCCAGGGCTTCCGCCTGCGCGAGGGCATGTCCTACAAGTACGACCAAGACAACAACGTGACTGTTGGAGCCACCACCAAGGACCTCGGCAAGAACAAGATCATGCCAATCTCATACACATGGGAGGAAGGCGGCCTTGCGTGGATGTATTGGAGTTTTACCGTTGTCAACAAGGAGGGGTACACGCTGCGCGAGTGCGCAGTCCGCTACGGAATGGGAGGCAGGACGCACAACAAGCGCGACATTCGCAGCAAGTCGATTTTTTTGGACGCGGACAGAGAGCACCGCCCGGGCAAGTGCTTCATCATCGCCATGGATCGACCCCGGACAGGCGGGCGTGTGCTTGCCAGGGGCCAAGAGACGAACAACGAGGTCGTGCGCATTTATAGATCGAATGTTCCAGAGGATGTGCAGAAGGTGATTACTCTGCGCGATTCCATCAATATTCGCCAGGGCCTGGACTGTCCCTCTTGGTGGTACATGTGTTTGAAGCCTCCTTAAAATCAATACACAGCCCCCCCTACTGCAGCTGAAAAGGACATTGACATGTGAACTGACGCGTCCATGTCATCCGATCTAACAACAGTTACGTCGAACTCGACTTCCTCTCGGTGAAGAATTACTCTGGCAGACTGCTTAATTTCGCAAATGCGTCTGTAAACGTCGTACTCAGTAGTGAGCTTTCCGACAAGGACGTCGATCCTCGTCTTGGGAATGCATGTTACTGGACTCGAAAGCACTGTGCTGATTACAGCTACCGAGGCGAGGACAGAAACCATATTTCTTATATTTTCAACCGAATGGTTCACATGATAGCGTACAAAACAAGCTAGGTCCAGGGCGCCGATTGTGTAAGGATCGTGTGTGTCGGCGCCCTGTGACAAATGACCATGAAATACACAGTCATGTCTCTTGTACCAGTAATAATGGTTCGGTATGGAAGTACACAAGCGTGTCCGAGGCCCCTCAATATCTGAGTTTCTAGACGACGACGTCTTGATCATCGTCGGGTCTTCGTTGATAAACGGAAGAACAACGTACGGCGCGGTGAAGATTGCGTGCACTCTAGGACGGACATGCACGACTCTTCGCCGGGTCACCGGAAAGGTGCTTGAATCCATTCTCAAGCTCGACTCCAAGCAGCTCGAAGTGTTTCGCACGGCCATGGAGGGGCGAAGCATGCTCATCACCGGTGTCGCGGGAACGGGAAAAAGCCAGGTCGTGCGCGCAATCCGCGCGGTGTCAGAGCCAAGCAGAATAGCAATCACAGCCTCCACGGGCGCCGCCGCGGCGCTGGTCGGCGGAACCACCGTCAACTCGTACTTCGGACTTGGCGTTGGAAACGAGAAGGTGGAGCGTTACATCGGCATGCTAAACTCCCAGAAGCTCAAGGTGACCAAGGAGCGGATCATCCACACCAACCGCGTCTTGATCGACGAGGTCAGTATGCTTGATGCAGACTTCTTCGACAAGTTGGTGGTTGTCACACGTAGCATCCGAGAACGTGCCGGGAACACCCTCCCCGTCCAATTCATCTTGGTCGGGGACTTCCTCCAGCTTCCCGCTGTGAACGCCAGGTCCAAGGGATTTGTCTTCCAGAGCAAGTCGTGGGAGGAGCTCAAGGTCAAGGTTCACGAGCTGACCACCGTGCACCGCCAGTGTGACAGCAAGCTACTGGACGCCCTCTCTCGCGTACGCAAAGGTCAGATCACGGACGAAGACGTGCAGTTCATCAACGAGAACTCTGCGCGGGAGCCCCACCAGGACTGTGTCAACCTGTTCAGCACCAACGACGAGTCCGACCACCACAACCGTTGCATGATGGCCAAGATCCACGCCCAAATCCATCCCTTCCGGTGCGTGGATTCCGGCGACGAGCGGGCCATGACGTCGGTCACCGCGCCGCGGGAGCTCTTCCTCAAGGCCGGCGCCCAGGTGATGTGCCTCAAGAACATCTCCGGGGCAGCTGGCTGCCTCGTCAATGGCTCCGTCGGCAAGGTCGTGGACGTTCGGGTGCGGGTGTCGGAGCCCGAGAGGATCACCGCCTACATCGACGTGGAGTTCACGGACTACGGCGACGAGAGTGACAACGCGCACAAGTTCATGCACAGCTTCGTCACCGGATGCACGCAGGAGAACGAGTTCTCCGTCATTCAGAAGGAGAAGGTGGTGGCAACGCGGTACCAGATTCCCCTACGCCTGGCGTGGGCTGTTTCGATCCACAAGTCGCAGGGCGCGACCTTCGATCGCGCGTGCATTGATCTTTCTCGCACGTTCGAGTGCGGACAGGCGTACGTCGCCCTCTCGAGGGTGCGCACGCTCGCGGGAATGTACATCAAGAACCTTACCAAGAAATGCGTCAAGGCCAACAGCGTGGCTTTGTCATTCTACAAGGACAACCACTAGACTGTTTGTGTTGAATTTGGGGACAAACTGTGCATGCGTCGACTATCCTCCGTATCCTCCATTGAGGCTTATACGCGTGTCTCCCATGGTCTCTGCGTGACTGTAGTAACGATGTGTCTTGGCCACATAGCCGACAATGTCACTGCTCCGCATGATGACCATCATTATAGTGCAGATGGGGGGCGTGCTTCGGGAGGGCCACCCGGAGGAGGGCCTGGTGGTGGCGGTGAAGGTGGAAGACCACTGGGTGTTGCCGGTGGGCCCGACGGCCTAGTAGACGTTCCAGACCCTCCTGGCTCCTCCGCAGAAGCAGAGTCGGCGGCCGGTGCAGATGCAATGTCCCTAAGCTGGGCCAAACTTGACAGCATAAGCTCGTCCACATTCTGGTTGTTGGTTGCGTTCCCTTCAGCGAAGAAGTTTGAGATTGACGTAGACAGATCGGTGCCGTCAAACTGGGGGTGGTACTCGTCGGCGAAGTAGGTTGGGCGCGGCGCAAAGTTGCCCTTTGGAGTAGTGGTCAACGTCATACCTCTGCCGGTCAGGTCTGGCAGAGGGCCGACCGGAACAACTGTGCCAGCGCCCTGGAACCCGAGTTGCTCCTGCATTGGCAGCTTGTCCAAGCTTACGCTTCCAAACGCCTGAAGGAACAGCTGAACAGACGCAGACTGGTACGACCTGCCCAGCGTCCTCGACGCCTTGAAACCATTTTCTATGGTTACCTTGTTTGCCTTCTCCTGTGCCTTCCACGCATCTCGGTCATCCACTGCAATCTTCCACAACCCACCGTCTGGTGAGGCTTCCCAGTCAAAATTGGCGGGAGTGTTGAAGAGGTATTTCAGAGCGTTGTTCATGTCTTCGCCGCGGTTTGAGGCTTCTGGCAACGCATCGAACACTTCTTTGAGATCGATTCCGATCTCTCTGAACGGCGCCCCAGCTGGGATCTCTCCGAAATTGAACGATAGCTTTCCGACGTCGGTTGTGATTTTTCCGTTTTCCTCGGTGTAGATCAGCTCGGCGGTGCCCGGTTTCTTTGCTGTTGTGAGAGCCATGCAGATCACGTACGCTGCCCGGCCGATGCCTCCATTGAGATCCAGAAGAACCCCGCAAAGATCCTCCTTGTCGCCAAGGTCTCTGCCGTCCTTGACAGCCTTGTCGATTGCCGCACCAAAGCCCACTTTCTGCAGGAACACGCCGGCCATTGACAGATGCTTCTGCTCCAGTATGTTCATCTTGCTGGCGGTAGTATGGTATAAGTACGTCATTACCGCATCAGTGGCCATACCACTCTGAACGCCGTCAAATATCTTGCGTATGTTCGGATCGGCAGACCCAATCTTGTACGGCTTGCGCGACGAATCGTAGGTGAGTGCTGAAGGCGGAGGAGGGTCAATCTTCCCAGCGGCAACCCCTTCGACCAGGTACTTACCTGCACTGTAGTACAGATCCGTCGCGCTGGACCTTGGTCTCTCTATCATGGACATGCTTGCAAACGAAGATGAAGTCGATGTGTACACCCTTCTGCCTCCAATGTCCTTCCCGTCTGACATCCTCTTGACAAAGTCGTCTGGGTCGAACGTTCCCCAGTCGACGTCCTTCGTTCCATTGATGAATTGTGTCACAAACCCGTTGATGAACAGGTTCCTGAGGTCCTCGACGAGGTAGATTCCACCTCGCTCCACGATTGCAACAAACTCGTCTATGACGCCATCCTTTTGAAGGTCTTCCTCCGAGGTGACACCATACGCAAGTTTGATGTCTTCCACCAACCTCTGTCTAACAGCCGGCTTTGCGAGGAAAGCAGCAAAAGACTCCGATTCCCTGAAATCGGCATCGTTGATGAGCTTGTAGTATGGCATGATGCCTGCCACAATTAGCTTCTGTTGATCAGGTACCTTGAGCTTGAGAAACGCGAGAGCTGTCGTGCTGAGCATGCGCGCTGAAACAGACTGAGCAGAATGCCATGTGCTCGAGTCTAGAAATTTCCACTCAGGCCTTCCGTCTGGGTTGACCACATACGACGCAAGCTTCCTGGTCCCGTAGTATTCAGACCATCCCAAAAATTGTTGTGATAGATCGTATCTTCTTTGGGCCTCGGTTCTGTCGTCGTCCCAATACATCACCTTCATGCCACTCAGCATTCCTGCCCAGTCGTCGGCTTCAAGTGGATTGGCAACCTTTTTCGCGAGATCAGCAAAATGTTTCTCCATGCCGGCGTTGTCGTGATTGAGAACATGCGTGGCGTTTAGCCCAAGAGCCATGCCATCCTGGTAGATTCTAAAATTTGGACCGATGCGTTCAAGCCATGTGTTGAACGACACCCCAGGAAGCTGCTTTGCAATCCCAGCGCTTATAAAAGCGATGGAGGACGCCTGCCTAACCGTTTCACCAGAGTGGAAATCTTCCACGGTCGGGGCTACAGCCTCCTTGTTTTCCTTCATGATCTTCGCAAGCATGAGCGTTCTCGCGTTGGGTCTGGACTTACGCACAGAGTCGAGCTCGGCCTTGAGCTCTTCGGGGATCTTGTTGTCCTTGATGGCCTTCTTGTATGCAGATATGCGTCGCTCGTAATATAGCTTTTGGCGTCTGAGGTCGTTCAGGACAAGCGTAGTGTCTTTGCCGAGTCCTGCGGAGGCAGCCTCGCTCTCGATGCGTTCTATCTCTGCATCGATGTGGAGTAGCTCCAACACTCTGGTATGATAGGCTGCAAAGACGTTCTCCCGATCGACGTCGTTGATTTCATCTTTGGCTTCCGCGTCCATTCCTTTCGGCGGTGGCTTGTCCCATGGCTTGGGCGGCTTGTTCTTGCCAAAGAACCAGTTTGTGTACTCTGCTGCTTTTGCAGACATTGCCTGGCCGTGGCTCATCAGAGTAGAGAACAAGGCTCCCATGTAACCTCCCCCCCTGTCCTTGGCCTCGAGAATCATCGCGGCTTCCATAACACTGAAGAGGATTATTGTTGCTGCCGCCATCGACGCCATCTTGTTGTTCCAGGCCAGGAAGACCCCCTCGTTGTACACCTGTGTCATCATCTCCCGGAAAGGACCGTCCTCGACGCTGACGTACTTGACCCAAACGTTGAAGTTTGGATTACTGCTGTTTGTGGCGGTTTCCCAATTCGGGTGCGGCATCCAGTCGTAGTCGGGGTTGTGAGCTTTGAACCCCACCGTCTTGTCCATTCCGAACAGCGTGTTGAGCGCGTACGCAACCCTCTCAACGCGGTATGAATCCTTGTGCATCTGATTGATCAGACCGTTTAGGTGTCGCTTTGTGTCGAGCTTGATCTTGTAGCAGGCCACCCATCCAACGCGTCGCAGGCTTAGGACTACTCGTTCCTTCGGACGCTCGAGGTACCCTCCACTGAACTTGTGTCCCTTGCTCTTGAGGTCTTCGCAAATGGATACGGCGAGTTGGTTCTGTAGTGGAATCTCCCCTTCTGAGTCTGCGAATATCTTCTTGCAGTCCTCGGTGATGTGTGCAGTGTGGGAATACTGCATCACCGCCTTTCCGATCATGCTGATACCCGCCGCGGTTGTTGGCTTTGTTGATAGAAGGTATTGTCTCGATACCTCGAGCGCCTGTTCAGTCGTGGCACCGAAAGCGGGAATGAACTTGTTGCTTTTGATAGTGTCAGACAGCTCCTTGAATGTTACGCCCATACGCCCAGTGTTGCTTCCATCGGTCGCCGCCTGATGCGCAAGGTTGGACCGCATGCGAGCGTGTTGAATCATTCGCTCCAGAACCTCCCTCTTGACGCTTTCGCGCGGGAAGTTACTGGGCAGCCCCGGCCGATCGTCTCGGTCGTCACCATCGTCACCTCCAAAGGGAGCGTCCCTGTTCTTGCGCCGCTTCTCCCGCTGCTTCTCTGTGAACTTTCCATCCTTGCGTTTGCTGGGCTTCTTAGAGCCGCCAAAGTAGTACATTCGACCATCCGGGCTCAGAAACATCGGACGGTTCATGTGCACCGCGAGGTAGTAGCACACTTGTGTTTTCAGACGCTGGATCTGCATGCGGATGTTGTGCCCATTGGAAATCAACTGCGACGTTCCCACGTATGCCGCAAAGTTCCCAGAGCGCATGCGCGTGTTCTGGAGCATCAGCCCCGCCAGCTCGGCAAACCGGGTCGTCATCACCCAGTCGCCCCCCTCCACGAACTCCCACATGTGGATGTGCCGGTGGTAGCCATTGCACTGTCGCATTTCGCTCGTGATGTAGTCAAACGCCTTCTGTACTGCGGCGGAGGTGTCCGGCTTGAGGTGCAACATGAACGAGTTGCGAGGTTCCACCACTCGCTGATAGGAAGCTGGAGCCGAAGGAGCCATCCCGGCAGCGATCTGGTCGTGGTACTCTGCGCTCACGTTCTGAAGGTTGCGAACTATGTCGCTTATGGTCATGGGTTTTGAGGCACGCCCCATGATGTTGTTGAGCTCCACGGAAGCCTCAAAGAAGCCATGTCCAGCTTCACCGTCTGTGATCTGACGGATGCTGTCTTTGACGTCGGAAGAGAGCACCACCAATGCCCCGTCCTTACCGGGTTGGTCTCGAACATCCAGCTGCAGCTTGGACCCCTTGAGTGTAGAGCCCACGACCGATTCTACGAGCTTCGTTTGGAATCGCGAGACTCGCTCCACCAGGGCCTTTTGGCGAGTTACTGCCTCCTTGGAAAGAGTCTTCAAGTCCTCGTCTTCCCAGGACACCGCGGAGTCGGCTGCCTCGCCTATGGCGCCCGTGAGTGTCGTGACAAAACGGTAGAGACGGTCTCCGGAAATGGCAACTTCGCGCAAGGCGTCGGACCACACGGAAGCTCTGCGGTCGCGGGTGGCGTCCTCGATGGACTTCTGAAGTCCAAAGATTGCTTGCCTCTCCTTGCTTCCGTCCTTGTCCAGGCTGGAAATGTAGGACTCTTCGTGCTTGATTCGAGTGATGTTGGAGACCGCCTCCATGGAGGCCGCCATGAGGTTGCTGATGGTGTCCAGATTGACGTCTGATGGAACCAGCCACTGCAAACCTGATCCCCTCCCCTCGAGAGCGACCTTTCCCTTGACAGTGGACGCATCCACTGGCTCGTTTTGTGGAGTGGCCTCCAAGTGCATGCCAAACGTGCGTCCCATGTCCCGAGCGTCTGGGTATCCATCGATGCCCCTTTCGACACCCGCACGAAGCCAGTGAGTCACAATGCCTTGATCGATGCTTTCGTAATCCCCGTCGGACCGCATGATCTGGGCATTTTTGTACCCAGCCACATTGATGTCGTTCGGCGCCCGTATGGCCAAGGCGCTATCGTTTCCGTCGACGTCGTTGACAAACATTGCCAGTCCGGCATCAACAGGCAGTAGCGTCCGATTCATGTCAAAAGCAATCTCTGGACTTGCACAGTGCTGACAAGGCCTTGTGACAAACTGATTCTTCTTCCTCTGCGACGGCAGGCTCATGAACTCTGGCCGCGACATGTCGACCGACTTGATGTGAGCCATGCATGACACTTGCCGAAGCTTTGCACACGCAGCTGCCGCAACAAGCAGACGTTTCTGCGAAGGGTCGCTGGTAACCTCCGCTCTTGCCTTGAGGGACGTCACCATAAACTCGTAAGTAGACGCCTCGCAGACACGTTTGCAGGTGGGGTCGTAAGAGATCTCTTTGCTGCTTCCAATGTCTCGAGGGACCGGCGCCCACATGGCAGGCCTGGCGTCCTCGTAGCTGGCGTATAGTGGGGTTTCGAACCTGTCGTCGTCTGGGGATGGGTTCTTCTCCGAACGGAGCCGACACTCGACATGAGCAACAAAGTCGGTGTCAAGTTCCAGATCATCCGGATTCTGAGAGTACACGTTCGTCTGCGCGGCAAAGATCTCCGTGGTATCCTTGGCAGAGAGGACGACGCCGTCCATCAGGGAGTACCTCCCTCTCCTGTAGCGCTTTGTCATCTTTGTCGTGGGATACGAGTAGTTTAGGGGGTCTGCCCCGCCGTAGCCCACAAGCGTCTGATGTGGCCCCTTGTGGCCACACAATCCGCGGATCATGCAGAATGCGACAAACATAGAGTCAATAGACTCTCCGTTGCCAAGTCTGTCAAACCTGCATTCCGGAACCGACACAGAGGGCCTTGCAAGCGCCGCGTTCCTTGCGTCCATGAGGTTTTGGAGCTTGGCGCGTTCGTTTGGGTACTGTGTGTCGTTGCGCGCATCCGCCATTCCAGATTCGTCGTCGAGTAGCGAGCCTTGGTTCCAGAGGGGACTGACAACCCGTTGCATTTGCCATGGCCTTGTCGTCGACCACACAGATGTCAATTCCACGTTTGAACCCGCCATTGCAGATGGGCCGCCTGTACTCCTGCCCTGTCCAACGACCCGAGTGAAGGCGGCGTCTATGGCAGACTGGAACTGCTTGACACTTGGTTTCGTGTTGATGGAATCCGCGATACGTGTCCCGCGGTCATCATACTGCGGACAGATGTCCATGTATGCAGTGGTGGTGTCCTCGAAGTTGTCGATCCTCATATCGTTGGTGAGATCTCCAAGGGCGTAAGCGATTTCAAACACAACAGCCGAGTCGACGGATGCTCTGTCGACGAGTCCTTTGGTAGCGGCAACGAGTCTGTCTATCACCCTCATTGGATGGCTCCCTTCCTGTGAAAGAACATACACCGCCTCCAGCAAGGCTGTGGAGATGATCACGTTGTCGGCTTTGCCGGGGCTGTCGTCGATCAGACGAATAACGTACTCCATTCCCGTGGCGTCGCCACTTTCGTACTGTTGTTTTATCGATTTGACTGCCAGCTTCACCACGTCAAACTGGCTCTGTTTCATGTAGTCCAGAACTGCGTTCCGCACCTCCTCCATCTGCATCAACCACCCGGCCATCTCAAGACCGTCTTTTGCGCTTCCCAGGCTCTCCGCCTGCTTTTTTATCATGACCGACTTCATCGCTTTGACGATTCCGTCAGCAGAAGCCTGTCGCATGATCTCGGGCATGAGTGCAGGAGGCACTACTCGGAGTCGCTCTCCCCCGTCTCCCGCCCACAGCAAACTGACTGCCTGTGACAGATACTGGGAGTCGTCGTGTCCGAGTGCGAACCTGGACTCAAGAACCGCCCTCCCTGCCGAAGTCTCCTCTTCGTCTTCTTCCAGGTCGTATGCAATGTCTTCCACGCGGCGTCTGATCCGATTCGCAGAGTTTTCTCCGTACCTGGCGTCGCTTGCCAGGCCGTCTGCAACCTGAAGCAGCATAGCCTCGACAAACGTCTCTTTGCGGACGCGCTCAAACTCGCCTCGCGAGTTGAGGCTTTCCGCCTCCATGGCGCACCACACAGTGTGTGTTGCACCCCCCCTTGTTAATAGGATACCCTTCTTGAGATATGTCCGTAGCCAAGGCCAAGTGATGGGACAAATGGAAGGTCTCTTTCGAGACGCAGACGAAGCGCTGTCTGCTTGGAATGTAGATAGCGACTCAAAGACATTCACCGGAAGCGCAAAGTTGGTTGCTGCTGCCGCCTTTCCGCTGAAGGCCGACACGGATGTTCCTCTCAGGGACCCGCCGCTTCAGGTGGGTGATATTCGCGACATACAGAGTGGAGACGCTGAGACACTCTCGGAGCAGCTCAACACTGTCGTTCTGGCGGAGAATGATATCTCGGAGATGCGCAGACGAGCGGCTCCGAACGCCAGGGGGGGGGAAGCAAGAATACGGACTGCGCCTTCCCTGTACGCATTGCGCCAGGACATCAACACCATCGAGATTGTCAAGAAGGATGGAAAGTACTCCGTCGTAATGGACGGTGTTTCGCATGAGCCAATCTCGAGGTCTGACTACGACGACGAGTTCGAGGAGAGCAGATACTGGATGCCACGATTCAAGGAGCGATACAAAGACAAGAGAACCGTACAGCCAGTGCTCTTTGCTTTGCGTTTGGAAGACTACGAGTCTGCACCGGTTTCTTGCACAGTGAAGGTGATTCAGAAGGTGACAAACGAAGGTACACGGGTGTTGCCGTGGACGACGGTGAAGACAGAGGAGCTCAAGCCATACTCCGTCTCCGATCCCACGTGCACTGTAACTGTCCTGCCATACCCAATGACTTGCACACCGGAGCCGTTCATCGCAATCAACGACTACAGCAAGATGAGAGAGGCAGAAATGCTTCTTACATTGTCTGCCGACAAGGGCATACTCAGGTCCACCACCGAGTTTCTTAGTAATGCACTGGCTCAGGTTACTCCGGGGTCGGGTGCAAATTGGATGGGTTGGAAGGACTTTGTGCAACTTGGGGCGAGCATCAAAACCGCAGCATACGACGCCATTAGCAAGGCAACACCAGCGGCGGGTGCTGCAGCAGCGGCAGGGGCTTCCCTCACGACCGCTGGACTCGCAGGGCTTGGGACATTCTTGCTGTGGCAGTACCTGGCAACGGCCAACAAGATTGGAGACTGGAAAATTCGAAAGGACGACAGAGACCGGCTTTTTGGTATCCACGAGGCGGAATGCTCCAAAGATCCCATCCAGCACACTTTCACACTTGGTCAGCTTGCGGACTCTGTGTTCCGCATAGCCGAGACAAGGGCGAACGGCTCGAAAGTCGATGGATCGGACCGCACTATAGGATACAGTGTGCATGACTTGGCGAACGCAAACTGGAGGCGAGAGGCGGCTCTTTTGCAATGGCTTCAGTACGGCGAGATGACGCGAGCCTCCTCCAAGGATTCACGACCCAATCCCGTCACTGGAAGGTACAGCACCAGGCAAAACATCGAGCAGAACAAAGCACTGCGCAACACTCCTCTTGCCGCTGGGATCACCGGGAATACAGTTTCCTTTGCAGGGTCCGACACCTGCTCCAACTGCAACACACGAACCGAGTTCGCGTACATGATAGAGATAGTCGACACCGACCGTACGGCCGGGCCCAGAATTCTGATTGAGTCGACGCGGGCCAACGGAGTTGACGCGGGATGGATTGCGTGTCAGTACGACAAGAAGCTCGAGGACTGCAGGAAAGCAGCAGACTACCTAGAAGTAAAGCTGAACTCCATGCCAGGGGTTGCACACTGGATTCGAGGGCATTCTACTCTGGTCGCCGACACCAACAACGGCGTCATAATCGGAGACTCCTTTGACATGAACCTCAACGCCTTACTGGGGCGGGAATACTTTGACACAAGTGGCCCCGTTGACACAGAGGAGAAGATTAAGAAGGCGGTCAAGCAAGAGAAGGCAAAGGAAACGCTTGCAACCAAGAAGAAGAACCGCGACACCGAGAATCTCTCCAGAAAGAACGGGAGGGTCACAAAGATCGAAGAGGATCTAGACAAGGCAGTCCGTGGGTACAACAAGGATCTCTCGTCCAACGAATTGAAAGCAGAGGAAGACATCGAAGAGGAAAGGTTCAAGGCGCAGGAGCGCAGAGATGACATTGCATACAACCCCAGGTTGTCTGATCAACAGAAGCAAGAGAGGCTGGAAGACATTGACCAAAAGCTGGAGACCAAGCTGGAAGCCATCAACGAAAGATTGCAAACAAAGCAAAGTAAACTAGGTAAACGTTACGGGTCCTCCAGGGGGAAGCTTGACAAACGCCTAAACGATGCACAGTCGGCAGCCGTGGACGCGGACAATGATCTTCTGAAAGCCACCCGAGAGGAGCGAGTGAGGCAACTTAGAACAAAGGCCGCTGGAGCGAAGAGGAACTTTGCAAACATCATAGACAGGGACGCCTTCATGAAGAGACTAAGGAACATCCTCATTGGGGACGACTACGACTCTTACGACCGGAGCGACGCGGAGAGTGAAGAGGATCGCATCCGAAGGGAGAAACTTTCGCAGAGATCTTTCTGGAGGAAGCTGACCCTGCAGCCTTCCAAGGACGACTCAATAGTGGAAGTTCACGCTTCAAGAAGCATGGAGACTCTCTGCAGCTCGCTGTCAATTCCAGTGGGAACACTCTCATACAACAACGTCATGTTCGTACGCTTCAGGCACCTCCACACACCGGTACTGGCTGCTCCCAACAACGCGTCCGTTATGAGGCTTGCGGCGTTCGCTGTTCCAATCACACGCCACTGGAGCAGCTTCGACCCCGGATATGAGGTGGTCCGCACGCTTCCACAGCTCATTGTCGTGTCGAGGTCGCTCGTTGCCACGTTTGGGAACGTGTCCATACTCAAGCCCGTGAACCTCCCGGATAATCTTATCAAGGAGCAGCCCATGGCGGTGAGCTCAGTGTCTTCGTCTCGTAGTGCCATGAACTACATCAGCAAGACGCTCGGCTTGGACGAGCTGTCAATATGGAGAGGTCGCTGTCACTTTGTACAGTTGTACCGGAAGCGCGCGAGCTGGGCAGATACCAATACGCGGGTGTTCGAGAGTAAGATTGCAAAGGAAGCAAAGGTGATTGCTATGACACCTTCGTCTGCCATACCAAGTTTTCGAGTACTTGATGCAGCATTCAAATCGTCGGAGGCCGGAGGTGATAGCTACGCCGCGGTGGAAAGACTTGTCTCCGGGAAAGAACTAGAAGGAACAAGCAAGATATTGAAGCAGATCGGAGCACCTCGGAACTATGGAAGTGTTGTGGCAATGTCAGTGTTTGCAGAGATACTAACGCTCTTCCTGATGAGACAAGGCACGTCGGAAGACTCTGACTTTGGGTTCAACGTTCAGAGAGATGAGCTCGTTTTCAGTGCCATGCACAACGCGCGTAGGTCTGCAACTGCAATAGCAGGTTTCATCAGCAGCTACTTCGTATCCAAGAAGGTGTCCATTCTCAAGATTCCTTACACCGATGTTGCATTCCACTGCATTCCCGGAATGCTCCATCTTCGAGTGGCACTCCGGGCACTTGGTCTGTACGAAGACGACTACAATATCATCACCTACAACTCGGTCTTTGCAGATCGGTTTTGCCAGTCTTTACTTAAGATTGGGTCGTCTACAAGCACACCGTACAGGGTGTTGCCATTCTCGTGTATCCAGTCTATGGTCCGTACCATTCCAGCTGCAGTACGGGCAATCTCAGAAGAGCAAAGCTCAGTGGCGCTACACGTGCAGTCCTTGGTGTACTCCTTCAATAGAATTGTTGCAATGACGGACGTGCTGTACTCATACGGGGTCTCGGTTCTCGCCACGAGAGTCGACTGCATCTGCTCACGACCAGTCTTTCTCAAAGCAGTACACACAAACACAGACCAGACGGCTGTCGTCATCTCGTCTTCAACAGCAACAAAACCACATACAGGATGGTCGCTGCCAGGTCCCCGCCTTTCGAAGGCCATGCTCCGCCATAGATTGGCACGTCTGCGCATCAATGTCATGCCAGAGATGCGCAAGGAGGTTGCTGTAAGTCGGTATTCGATTGGAACGGCCAAGGAAAACGCCATGGCATACGAGCATATCGTTGAATCAATGCTGGGTCTCGACATACGGAAGCTCGAATACCTGTCCGACACCAAGTCAGCCACGTACGTTGTCCCATTCGGCGCGTTTGTCTCTTCGACTGCAGCGGATATTTCACACATGCAGTTTGAGAACCACCCCGTGTGGGTGGCT
>Ga0302127_10000450_pt1 | contig 22562 bp, 24 predicted proteins | sample CB4_SCM_MG_FD_204452 | JGI IMG/M metagenome (GOLD analysis project Ga0302127, IMG submission 204452) | Marine microbial communities from Western Arctic Ocean, Canada - CB4_SCM | ecosystem: Environmental > Aquatic > Marine > Oceanic | place: Canada: Western Arctic Ocean | collected 2017-09-24
CCGCGATGACCTCGGCGTTGCCCAGCATAAATGCGACGCGCCACCCAGCCATGGAGAACGACTTCGTCATGGAGTACAGCTCCACGGCAACGTCTTTGGCGCCATCAACCTCGAGGATCGACGGTGGACTGTAACCATCGAAACCAAGATCGGCGTATGCGAAGTCGTGCACCAAGAGCACGTCTTTTTCCTTCGCGAAGTCCACAACCTGAGCCATGAAGTCGAGATCGACACAGGTGGTAGTGGGGTTGTGCGGGAACGACAACAAGATGACCCGTGGCTTGGGCCAGCTGTATTCCCAGCGCTCGCGCATTGCGGTGAAGAAGTCGCTGTCGGTTGACAACGGGATCTCTCGGACTTCAGCGCCGGCGAACAGCGGCGAGTACAAGTGGATCGGGTAGGACGGCGACGGCACCAGGACCGCATCGCCCGGTTGGAGCAGCACCCACATTAAGTGTGAGAGGCCTTCTTTTGCACCAATGGTGTTGATGGCCTCGGTCTCGGGATCGAGGGTTACACCGAAGCGGCGCTCGTAGAGGTTGCAGATGGCCTCGCGGAGCTTGGGGATGCCCCGCGACGATGAATACCGATGATTCTTCGGGTTGTTGGCCGCTTCACAGAGCTTCTCGACGGCGATCTCAGGTGACGGAAGGTCGGGGTTTCCGAATCCGAAGTCGATGATGTCGTCTCCGTTGCGACGACCCTCGACCTTGAGGTCGTTGATGATCGTGAAGACGTACGGGGGAAGGTTGGTGGTCCGGCGGAACTCCATCCGTGCACCATATCTGCCGAGGCCCCCGGCCAAGAGTTAATACCTTCGCGGCCCGCGGGCCCGCACTCAGAGGTCTTGCGCCAGCAATGCCGCGCCGATAGCGCCCGACCGACCGCCGAAATCTGAGCGCACGATAGCCAGCGCGTCGCGGAGCTCGTGGTCGATCATGACTTTTGGATAAGCGGCACGAATCGATGCAAGGAGTGGCTCGCCCATCTCGGCCAAACCGCCCCCGATCACCACAGCTGCGGGATCAAGCACGTTGACCAGGTTCGCGATCCCGACCGCGACCCAGTAGCCAAGCTCGCTCAGGATCGCCAGGGCCTGGGTGTCGCCGACGGCGATCAGCGTGGCGGCGTGTTCGCTGGTCACAGCATCGGGACTTCCGCCCGCCAGTTCCAACAGCGAATCCGCACGCCCGTCGGCGGCTGCCTCTCGAGCGAGTCGACCGAATGCCGTTCCGGACGCGTAGCGTTCCCAACAACCACGTCGCCCACAAGCGCACGCCAGCCCGTCATGCATGACGGTCATGTGGCCCGATTCGCCTGCAAAGCCGGCGGCTCCGCGGTGCAGCCGACCACCAAGGACGAAGCCAGTGCCGATCCCTGTCCCCAGGCCCACGAAAGCGACGTCGTCAAAGCCCCGGGCAGCGCCAAGCCGGGCCTCTGCCCATGTTGCGGTCGTGGCATCGTTTTCCACCAGGGTCTCGAGACCAAGCCGCGCTTCGAGTTGGTCCTTCAGCGGGAACTGCACCAGTGACGGAATGTTCGGCGAGGCACGGACGACGCCCGCCTTGTCCACGATGCCTGCGCATCCAACCCCAACAGCGGCGACCTCTGCACCTACGGCCTCCGCGAGTTGGCCGGTGAGCGCAGCGATGGTCACGACGAGGTTCTCGGGGTCTTCGGGACGAGCCATCTTGACGGTGTCACCAATGGAGCCATCAGCGTGAAGCGGTACGCCTCGGACGTTGGTGCCCCCGATGTCGAACCCGACAAAAACGGGCTCGGGATTCACGTCGTAACCGTTGCCTCAACGCGTTGTCGGAGATCTTCCAAGGCGGTTCGAATAATGCGGGATTCTGCCCGACGCTTCACGAACCCCGGGATCGGAACTACCAGCAGAGCTTCGAGGTGGTACACGACTTCGGTTTGGGCAGGGTTGTCGCCGACGGTTAAGAATTCGTATTCGCCGTCGAGCTTGCTTGTGATGTCTCCCTCGAGCTGCTTCCAAGCGATCCGCAGTGGGTTACTGCCGTAGTAGTACCGCAGCGTGTACGTGGTACTGCGGCCCATGGCAGCGGCGCGGAATGTCACATCGCCGCCGCGTCCGTCGTCGTCGAGACGCTGCACTTCAGCATGTTTGATGTCGCTCGCCCACTCGGGATACGAGGCGAAGTTGGATGCAACCTCGAAGCACTGCTCGGGGGACGCATCGATGATCGCTCGCTGGGATGCGTGGTCAGTCATGAGCTGTCACCTACTTCTTCATCTTCTTGGGCCGGAGCTTCCGGCGTTTTGGGAACGTGCCATGGGTCGCTGCCCACAGACCGGCCATCCCCAGACCGTACATCGGCACAAGGATACCGAATGCGACCGCTGTGAAGGGTCGCGCTGACGCCGTCGCAAATGCGGCGACTACCTGGACGGTCAACGCTGCCATCAAGTGGCGTCGAGCGACCTCAGGCACACACCCACCGACCAGAAAGTACAGACCGACGACGCTGATCTCTTCGACCCGGCTGCGGTTGACCCCGCGGGCAAAGGACAGCGCGAATGCGTAGATGCCTGCGGCAAAGAGTGCGAGCGCGGTCACCACGCCCACGATCCGCATCGACGATGTTGCTGCCGAAAGCACCGCGGTCACAACAAAGATCGCGGTGCCGAGCCAACCAGCAACGATGAAGCCCCGGCCCTGTTCGGGCAGATCGTCAATCACAGCGTCGATGATGCCAGCATTGGCTCGCCGACACCCATCGCACACGAACGAGGCCCAGGACTTCAGCGGGTAGAGAGCATCCCTCCGGGGCGGGCCGTTCGGGCCCTATTCCCCCACTCCTGCCCCTCCGGGGCGGGCCGTTCGGGCCCGGGGAGCCGGCATGTGTCATGTTGCGATCCCGTCGGCGGTGGCCACCAGGGCCGAGTGGAAGTGTTCGGCGAGGTGATCGTAGGAGAATGCCTCCAGAGCCCGTGCTCGAGCCGCCGATCCCATCCGGAGCCGCAGAGCCGGATCGTCCAGAAGCAATCCAATGGCCCCGACGACCTCGTCGACCGACCGTGGGCGCTGCACCACAAGGCCAGTATCACCATGAGCAACAGCCTCGGCTGCGCCCCCGCTGCTTCCCGCAACCTGCGCCACGCCCGTGGCCGCTGCTTCGAGGAAGACGATGCCGAATCCTTCTTGTTCCAGCCCACCCCAGCGGACCCGACAGACCATCGAGAACACGTCAGCGATGCCGTAAAGGTCAGGCACCTCGGCATCGGGGACACGATCAAGGAACCGCACCGGAGCGCCTTGACTGTGGGCCCGCCGCTCAAGACGGGCACGATCTCGGCCTCCACCGGCGATCAGGACAACGAGGTCGGGGTGCCTGCGCTGCAGAACTGCAGCCGCGTCGATCAAAACATCCATCCCCTTGCGAGGGACGAGACGGCTGAGCGTCAAGACCACCGGCGCATCCGGAGCGATGCCGTAATCGGCCCGGACCGAGGCGCGCCGTTGCTCGTCGAGCTGGACAAACCGTTCGACGTCCACGCCAGGTGGCACGATGGCTACAGGGAGCTCTTGGCCGGCGGCTCGCTCGGCCTCGCAGGTGGAGTAGTCGCCTGCGGTCACGACCAGTTGGGAGTTGCGCAGTACCGCACCCAGCACCGATCTCGCCCCTGGCACACGTCCCGGCACAGTGACCTCGGCGCCGTGCAGGATGACCCCGTACGGCAAGCCGAGCCGAGGCCCCAGCGCACCCACGGGCACGGCCGGGTCGAACATCACCAGGTCGGTCCCGTCGTCGTCAGCAATCTGGCGAATCTGCCGGGACAGCCAAGGTTCTGGTAGCAGCACCCGTTGGCGCGTGCGGATGATCTGGTGCTCTTGTTGCGCGTCCCACGCTTGCCAGCCCGGGTACGGTCGGGTGAGCACGACGAACTCGTCCGGGGGCAGGCGTCGGTACAGCTCCCACAGATAGTTCTGGATGCCACCGAACTTGGGCGGGTAGTCGTTGGTGACCAGCAGATGACGCATCGGTCGTCATCGTGCCCGATCAGAGCGCTGCGGGCACATCGCGGGCGAGTTCTATGCGCACCTCTGGCGCATCGTCGTTGGCGACAAGGTTCAGGCAATCGGTGAGATCAAGCCGCTTGGCCGCCCACACTGCGTGGGCGCGCACCATTGGGTCGGTGACGCACAGCATGCTCTCCACCGCCGCCACGACGCGAGGGTCAGCGCGAGATCCGCTGTTCCCCAGTGCGACCAGGGCATTTCGTCGAAGGTACCGAGGCTCGCGTTTGGGGATGTACCACGTCCCGTAGCTCTCGAGAAGCGTGTCATCGCTGGCTCCGAGGATGTCGAGCAACGCGACCCAAGGTCGGCGAGCCGCGTTGGTGATCTCGACGGGTTGCTGGGCGGTCCGCCGGTTGGGTGGACAGACTTCTTGGCAATCGTCACAGCCATAGATACGCGTGCCAAGCGCGATGCGATGCTCAGCCGGGAACATGCCGGCGGATTGCACCAACCAGGCCAGACACCGGTTGGCGTCGATGACACCCGGCTGGACAATGGCGTTGGTCGGGCAGCTCGTGAGGCACCGGCTACAGGACCCACAGCCATCAGCGAGCGGCACCGCTGGCTCGAAGGGCGCATCGGTGAGAATGCTGCCAAGAACGAACCAGCTGCCGCGGCCAGGCAACAACAGGTTCGCGTTCTTTCCGTACCACCCGAGGCCGGCCCGAAACGCTGCCTCTCGGTCCACCAGCGCGTTGTCGTCCACCAGCAGCCGAGTCCTCCAGCCGTGACGTTCGAGCTCGTCGGCCACCAGCCGCAAGGCGGCGGTGAGCTCGCCGTAATGGTCTTCCCATACATAACGGGCAACGTCGCCTGCTGGTCCATCGACGGCGAGATCACCCGGGTCGCGGTGATAGGACCGTGCCGCAACCACCAGCGTCTTGACATCGCGGAGATGTCGCAGCGGATCGGTGGACCGTTCGGGGTTGCGATAGGTGAACTGCATGTCGCTGTGCAATCCAGCGGCCTTGCGTTCGTGAAGGTCGGCCAAGGTCGACTCGAATACCTCTGCCGCCGCAACACCGAGGGCGTCCAGGCCTGCTTGGTCCCCGATCTCTCGCAGCTCATCGATGGTTGGACCGGTCACGTGGTCAAGTGTGGCCCACCTGCGGCCGTCGAGGCACACAGGGGCGGGCTCATTCGATGGTGGCCAGCTTGGTCCAGGCATCACCGATGCCGGCTGGACCACTCCATTGTGCGCCGCTCGATCTGCCACAGAGCGCCAGCAAGACCTCCGACGCCGACCCTGACACTGACGCGTCTGGCGGCGTCGTGTCGCGCCGAACGCCTCCAGCGCTCAGCGCAATGAGTCACCGCACGTCACCGGCCACGATCTCCAAGATCGGCGCATCGCCGAGCGGATGGTCGGCAGGGGTGCCGACAAACACGTCAATGAACTCATCGACATCGTCGACGTTGAGCGCTGCGTCGATGTCAGCAGCGACCGCTCCATCGATCTGATGCGCGTCAACCCGGTGCACGGCGGTTTCTTGAGCCATTCGACGCGCGACCCATCCCGCTGTCGAATTGGACCCTGACCAGTTCCAACACGGCGCATTGGGACCGAGCTCTTTCAACGTCGTACAAAGCACCTTGGCGATTGACGCCACCGAGGATGCCTCACCGGTAGTTGACGGCGAGGTGATTGAGGCAGTCTTCGAAGCTCAGGCTCATGGCCGCCAATCCTTGCTGCTGGGATGGGCGGGCGCAGCGTGATTCCTGGCGACAGGCACCATTAACCGGTCCGGCGCCGGTGCTTGAGTCCCGGGACAAGCCCGGCCTGGTTCAACGACCGCATGCTCCGGAGCTCGTCAATGGTGATGATCACCGCTTCTTGGGGGTCTCGGTCGCAGATGAAGCTGACCAAACAGTCATCGCATGCATCGGTGTCTTTCATGACGCACGTGTTGCAATCGACTTCGAGCGGCCCGCTCTGAGGGAGATGTTCCATGCCCATGACCCTAGGAACCCCCTGTGACAGTCTCGATCGACGACCCCCTGCACATGGGCCAACGGCATAGATATGGCAGCCCGAGACAATGGATTGGGTCAGCGGATTCCGGAACCATCCCTTCGATGGGGCCATCGTTGCTCCCCCACTCATCTTCTTGATCGCAGCCAGCTTCTCGCCACAGTTCAGCGGCACGCTCGCGATCATTCAGATCGTGACCGGATTGTTCCTGCATGCCAACGTGCGATGGAGGTGGCGGCCGCTTCATCGTCTCGTGATCACACCAGAGTTCCATCACTGGCACCATGCCAACGAGCGCGACGCAATAAACAGCAACTATTCAGTCTTCCTGCCCCTGTGGGACATCATCTTCGGCACCTACTACATGCCAAAGGACAAGCGCCCCCGACGCTACGGAATCAGTGAGCCCATGCCTGATGGGATCGTGGCCCAGCTCAAGCACCCGCTTCGAGGCATGGGCAACCCGCTACGCGTTGTCGCCCACCCGATCAGATCAACCAAGGGCGGGGCGTTCTTTATACGCTGCGTGCTGCGCGATATCGCGAAGTCGACCTTGCGGCGCAGACGATTCCGCACCATCTGACTCAGGACATTTGCGAGCCGCTCGCGGACCTAACCCGCCAGACGTTGGCTGAGCTCGACCAGCTGGCTGAGACGTGCCGCCGCCGCGCCGGAGTCGATCGCAGCCCCGGAGCGTTCGCAACCATCGCCAAGGTCTTCGGCAATGCCGGCGGTGACAAGCCCGGCTGCAGCATTGAGCACCACGATGTCACGGTACGGGCCCGCTTCGCCCCCAAAGATCCGATGGGCGATGGCAGCGTTGGCGGCGGCATCACCACCGTGCAAGTCGGCGTGTGTTGCTGCTGCCAGACCTAGCTCGGCCGGGTCCAACGTGATGGTCGAGATCGTGTCGGCTCCATGGACCTCGTGGATTGTGTTGGGGCCAGTCGTGGACAGCTCGTCGAGTCCGCCGTCGCCGGTGACCACCATGGCGTACTCCGAGCCGGTGGCGGCGAGCACGGCGGCCATGCGTTTGCCCGTCTCGATGTCGGGGACGCCGACGACCTGGCGGGTGAGGAGTCCAGGATGCGACAGAGGACCCAAGATATTGAAGACCGTCGGGATACCGAGCTGCGCCCGCACGGGTCCGGCGAACCGCATTGCCGGATGGAACGTCCGAGCGAAGGCGAACCCGACACCAACCTCGCGGACACACTCCTCGACGGCTTCGGCCTCGAGCTCAATCGCAACACCTAAGGCCTCGAGCACGTCGAACGACCCCGACGTCGATGATGCTTTCCTGTTGCCGTGCTTACACACCGTTGCTCCGGCTCCAGCCGCAACAAAGGACGCCAGGGTCGACACGTTGAGCGCCGCCTCACGGCCCATGCGCGAGCCACCGGCGCCGACGAGATCAATGGTGTGCTCAGGGACCTTGAGCGGAAGAGCGGCGCCGCGCATGGCCCGCACCAGACCCGTCATTTCGTCGACGGTTTCGCCCTTCTGACGGAGCGCGACCACGAACGCCGCCAGTTGGGCGTCAGTGGCCTCGCCCACGAGAACCGTGGCCAAGATGGCCTCGGCCGCGTCGGCGGGCAAGTCATTGCCGGCGCTCAGCTCGCCCAGGACTCCAGGCCATCCACCGTGATCGTCAAGACTCATGGCTCAAGTATCCGTCGGATCGCGGCCGCGCCACCAGTTGGATAGCCGGTAGCGTCGAACGCCGTGGCGAGCTGTGTGGTTGCGTGTACCAACTCCGAACAAGACGACCACGTCAACGCCCTCCTGATTGGCGGGGCGAGCGGCGTCGATTGCGACTCGGTCGCGTCGAGCCGGGCAATCCTGACTGCATGGTTCGACGACGACTTGGCTGCCGCCGCCATGGCCCGGGCGCTGCGGGTCGACGGCATGCATGCGACTGTGGGACCAATGTCGCCTCGCGCCGCCGGAGCGTGGGAGCGCCATACGGCGCCCGTCGTGTTCGCACCTGGCTGTTGCGTGTGCTTTCCGTGGTCCAAATTCGACCGTGACCGCTATGACGAGGTCATCGAGATCGATCCGGGATCAGGCTTCGGGGCCGGCCGCCATCCCTCGACCCAGCTGGTGCTGCGTACCTTCGACACGGCACACGAGAAGGCCTTTATCGGCCAACGGGTACTCGACGTCGGATGCGGGTCCGGCGTACTCAGCGTTGCCCTCGCCAACCGGGGCGCACAGGTTGCGGCCATAGACGTTGCGCCAGCAGCGATCCAGGCCACCAAGGCCAATGCAAGACTGAACGCCGTCGCCGGCAACATCGTGGTGTCGGACGCAGCGTTGCTTGACTTCGACCCAGCCTCATTCGACCACATCGTGGCCAACATCCAGGCTCCGGTCCTGGCATCGATGGCCGGCGACTTCGACCGGTTGTTGCGGCCTGACGGTCACCTGACCGTCAGCGGGTTTTCGCCTGGCCAGGTCAGCGCCCTGACCGCATCGTTGGGTCGGTCCACAGTGATCCAGCGCTCAGAGCTCGACGGCTGGGTCGCTCAGATATTGCGCTGACGTGGTCACCGACCTCAGCCAAAGACGACAGTTGCCCCGGCGCCGTGAAGGCACCGGGGCAACTGAAGAACCGTGCCTGCTAGGCGAGCATCCCGTTCATGTCCTCGACTGAGGGCATGAAGTAAAACGAACCCGATGCCGGGTTCGAGAAGTCCGTGAGTTGATCGCGGACACCAGTGCCATCGACGTTGTACATGAGGTTCATGCGTTCACGCAGCGGAGCTTGCTCACGACAGAAGGCCATGAAGTACAGACCAACCGTGCCGTCGTGGAAGGCATACGGCGTGGAGCGACGAGCGATCTCGTTGCGCTTGCTGCTGCCTTCGTGGCCGTTGTTGCCGTCTTCACGGAGCTCAACGTGCGCGAGGTGTGAGCCCGCGGGAATCGTGTCGGTCTTCTCGGTGGCCGGAGCCTTCTTGCGACCAAACACTGCTTCTTGTTCGGCCAGCTCGAGGTTGTTGAAGCCGGTGAGGTCGTGGACCCAACGCTGGGCAATGGCGAAACTGCCGCCGGCGCCTGCTTGACCTTCAGGGATGAGTGCGACTTCTGGTTGGCGATGACCCTCGGGGTTACCGGTGCCATCGACGAAGCCCGTCATGTCCCAGCTGTCACGCCATACGAAGGTGGGTGTTTCGCGGGCGACGCTCATGTGACCTTCGAGTGCGGTCCGAGCATTGAACTGCATTTCCCAGATCATGTCTTTGTCTGGGCCGTTGTACCAAAGGAGGAGTTCTTCCTGGGTGCCCTTGGCTTCCTTGCCGGAACCATCGCCTGAGACGATGGTCTCATAGGCCTGGAAGTCATCGACGCCCGGGCCGCTGAGTGCCTCGTTGAGCGTAGGGCCAAACCCCATGCACAGGTTCATGCCGGGCTGGCCGGCGGCGGCGTTGATCGTGTCGCGAAGGACACCCTTGATGTGGCCGATATCGGCACCATCGGTACGGCTGAGATGCACGTACCACTGGCTGCGGCCCATCTCGTCAAAGATTGCCGGCTGGGGGGTCGCCATGGAGGCTCCTCCTGGTTGAGTAGCTTGTTGAAAATTTCGGTTCGCGTCGAAGGTTAGTCGCTTCCGCGAGCCGACGCGCGGGTGTCAGCCAATCGAGGGATTCGACTGAGAGATTCAGCCGCCGCCCACGCGGTTGCCGGCAAACCCGAGACCCGCAGCAGCAGCGATACCGGCAGCGATGACGAGAGCTGATCCGTTTGCGATTGCCAGCAGCAACACCAGCACCCCCAGCACGACAAGGCCGAGGGCCGCCAGTTGTCGGAGGTCGACTCGCGAAGGAGGTGGCGCCTCGATGATCGCGGGCTCTGCTCTAGTGCGGGCTCGCTCGACCCTCGGGATGCCGTCGGGCAACGAGGAGTCAACGTTGGTGTCAGGCGGTGCGGCTTCGGCGCCAGGACCGTGATTTTCGGGCCTGCGTCGATGTTCGGCTTTGGGGTCGAAGTCCGCCACCGCTCCGGCCATGGCGGCTCTGATGGCATCGTGATGCTCTTCAAAAACGATCTTGTCGCCGTCGTGGCGGGTGTGCTGGTCCTCTAGGTGGGTCCGAATCACGACCAACCGCTCACCCTCAGATGCGTCATGGTGGACCACCGCACTGCACACGACAGCGCTTTGGCGCCCGCCACCTTCGTATTCGGCGACGTCGGTGACGACGATGGCCGGACCGGCCTCGGCGGTTGCGAGACGGGTGTGAGCAAAGAAGTGGCACTGCGGATCGGCCGAGGTGAACGTCAGGCTCGAAATCGCCCGCTCGATCCGGTCGATCAGGCAGGCCGAGAGACGCAAAACACGTCGGGTGCGGCCTTCCAAGGCGTTAGTGGGGTGGTCACGTGTCGATCCCTGAAGTACTGGTGTTTCGAGCCGCCCGCTCAGGTGATGCACTCACCCAGACCGCAATGTAGTTGGCGATCGTATTGCCGCCAACGTCACGCGGGCGTATCAAACTGAAGAAGCAGCGCTCAAGGTTACCCATCCCCGTTGTGAGTTGCGAAGAGATCGGCGACACTGTCCGCGACGGTGAGTCGGCCGGGTGGCCGCGGTGTTGTGCCGATGCGCAAGCTTCGACCCTTCGGGGTCCGGAGCCGAAGCTTCGACAACAACATCGAGGAAGGTCGGGACTCCAACGGTCTGAGTGCTGACGAGAGTCAGGATGGGGCAACCTGTCGGACCGGGCAACAGAAAATAAACCGCCGATGGCCAGTCGCCTTTCGGGGCGCCAGGCACAGGCAAGGATGAAACGGTGCGGTAAGAGCGCACCAGTGTTGGGAGTGATCTCGGCAGCTGGCAACCGCCACTCGGAGCAAGGTCAAGCGTGGGATACGGGCCGACCGTCCCGCTTCTTCGGAAGCAGTCCCCAGGTAGACCGCAAAGATGGATGGCCACACAGGGAGACCCCGGTTAACGGGCTCCTGGACAGAATCCCGCCTACAGGCTGACTCACCGTCTCTTAAGCCTGTGACCAGGGAATGGCCGTCTTATCTGATCGGCCACTGCAGGTGTTTGACCTGGAAGAACTCACGGAAGCCGTCGTCGCCCATCTCGCGTCCGAAGCCGCTGAGCTTGAATCCGCCCCACGGTCCTTCGGGCCGCATGGCACCGCCTCCGTTGATGGAAACAGCGCCGGTCCGAAGCCGACGCGCGACGTCGAAGGCCTCGGTCGGCGGGCCGTACACCGCCGCATGGAGGCCGTACGGCGAATCGTGGGCGATCGAGATGGCCTGCTCGACGTTGTCATAGGGCAGGAGCGCGCCGACCGGGCCGAATAGCTCCTCCTGGCAGATCGCGTCGGAATTGTCGACGTTGCCGATGAGTGCCGGGTTCATGAAATAGCCATCCAGACCGGCCGGGCGACCGCCGCCGACCAGCAGGGCCGCTCCGCGCTCTACTGCCTTCGCCACGTGGCCTTCGACGAAATCCCGCTGCTCGGGACGGATCAGCGGTCCAATATCGGTGCTTTCATCGAAGGGCGAGCCAACGCTGAGCCCGGCGATGAAGTCACCCGCCGAAGCGGCGTACTCGTCGTAGTCGGCGCGAGGCACGAGCGTGCGAGTGGTCGCACCGCAACCCTGGCCGGAGTTGCGCACCCACCGCAGCACACTCGGGCCGGTCAGCTCGGCGATGTTGGCTCCCGGCAGCAGGATCGTCGCCGACTTACCGCCGAGTTCAAGCACGAGTTGCTTGGTCGTCTGGGCCGCAGACTGCATGACCTGGCGGCCTACGGCCAACGATCCAGTGAACATGACCAGGTCCACGGCCTCGTGAGAGCTCAGCAGCTCGCCGACCTCTGTCTCACCGGTGACAAAGTTGACCACGCCCGACGGAAAGCCGACCTGCTCGACCAGGCGCATCAAGGCCATCGTTGAGAGCGGAGTGCGCGGCGACGGCTTGAACACCAGGGTGCAGCCGGCAGCGATGCCTGGACCCAGCTTCCAGACGACCGAGTTGATCGGGAAGTTGTAGCCGGTGATGCCGGCGACGACGCCGACTGGTACCCGCTGCAGCAGAGATGAGCTGGCGGGCGGTCCCATGTGTGGGGGCAGGGACTCCTCGTAGCCGCCCTGTGGGCCCTTGAGGGCCATCTCGGCGGCCCAGCGGATATTGGTGATCGGCATGCCGACCTGCAGCGCCCTGGACAGAGCGACCGGCGAGCCGACCTCAGTCACGATCACCTCGATGAGGTCTTCGGCATTGCGTTCCATCAGGTCGGCCAGCTCGAGGAGGAGATGGGCGCGCTCGCGCGGCTTGACCCGTGACCACGGGCCATCGTCAAAGGCGCGGCGGGCGGCCTGCACTGCGCGTTCTGCCTGCGCGACTGATCCGACCGGGACGTCACGGATCAGCTCGGTGGTGCTGGGGTTGACCGACTTGAGCAGCTGGCCGCTGTCGCCGTCCTCCCACACGCCGTTAATCCAGCACGTCGGACCGTCGATCAGCCCGCGCGCCGCCGTCCCCATCTGTCGTCCCGAGTCCTGAGTCAGCGTCATTGTGCGAGAAACCCTCCGTCGACTGGCAGTGCCACACCGGTTACCCAGCTGGCGTCGTCGCTCGCCAAGAATGCCGCGGCGCCTGCGATCTCCTCGGGCGCCGCCACCCGCCCCATAGGCACCGAGGACTTGTAGCTCGCCTTCAGGTCCTCGATGTCGGCTCCGGCCTCACGGCCGAAGAACTGCGACAGCATTGGCGTCTCGATGAGGGCCGGGAGGATCGCGTTTGATCTGATGCCCTCGGGGCCAAGCCGCACGGCCAGCGATCTCATGAGCAGGACCACGCCGCCCTTCGTCATGGAATAGAGCGGGCTGAAGGGCGACCCGACCATGCCCGAGACCGAGGCCGTGAAGATGATCGATGCCTTGCCGTCTGCCTTCCGCAGCAGGGGAAGTGCATGCGTGGTGGCGTAGAACGCGCTTCGCTGGTTTATTTCGACGGTCTTCGTCCAGTCATCGAGCTCCACGTCCATACCGGACGGGCCGGGGATCCCGGCATGGTTGAAGAGCACATGCAGCACCCCATGCTCCCGCTCGATACCGTTGATGAGCGCCTCGATCTGCTCCAGATCTCCCACGTCGCATGCCACGGCATTCGCCGAGCCTCCAGCATCATTGATGACGCTCACGACCTCGTTCGCTGCGGCCTCGTTCACGTCAGAGACGACGACGTGCGCCCCTTCGCTGGCGAACCGCTCGGCACTGGCCTTTCCCATCCCGGAACCGGCCGCGGTCACCAGGGCAACCCTGTTCTCCAACCTACGCATCAGCACTCCAATCTATGTCGATCATACCTACGGATTGAGACTGGTGTCTGGCCCCGTCGATGAACTGAAATGCTCGGCGGTTGCTGAGTCCTGACCGCTCTGGCGTTGAAGGGTCCCGCTGTCAGCCCAAAGATCACCATCAAAATCTGCGGGACGAACGGCTGCATCGTCACGGTCGCCAAATGGTGCCGGCCGATCGAGAAGAACCGTGATCAACCCGTCGGGTTGAGCGCTCGTGCTGCGTCGTGCGATCTCGCTCACCTGCGTTTGTCAGAGAACGATCTCGCTCACCTGCGTTTGTCAGAGAAACAGTAGACCCACAGACAGTGTCGCAAGTGTCCAGCGACTGGGCCTACAAGCCACAACATAGGCGCGCTCAAAAGCCTCTAGGTCATGGAACGTCGCGTCTACGGCCGGGCATATGGGCATGGAGGAACCGGGACGGACCGGCAGCCATGACGTGGTCGGGGCACACCTCAGAGCCAGGACGTGCCCGCGACCTCGTCCCATCCCCTTGGGTCCGCGAGAATCTTGGCCATGTTGTCGCGCCGCCGGAGGCCCGATGCCTGCCCGGCTCCGTCACCGATCATCGTGATGCTGCAATCGCCACGCTTCAGATGCCGGAACCCGCCTGTGACAACCCCAAGGACCTGAGTGTCCAGTTCGTCGAGTGCGTCCTGTGAGCCGCTGTCGCAGGCGTCGCACCCGCAATCCGGCAACCAGATAAGGCTCGCTGGTGGGCTACCAACGCCAAGCACAACACCATCATGACCGCCACGGATCAGGTATCGGCGGGGTAGCGCACCTGAATATTGCTCTCGGGTACCGCTAGGCCGTTGTCCTTGAGCTTGTCTGCCGCCATGCTGCGGAACAGCTCGATCGGGATTAGGCAGTCCTCGCAGGCGTCGACGCCTGCGGCAACAGCGAGTTCGAGCGGCGAACCCTGAGGCCAGACCACACGGAGCTCATAGCCATCGAGGGCCAAGATGTCGGCCATCGACGACAGGGCCATGGTGGCTTGACCTTCTCGCTCATCAAGATCGCCTGACATAACTGCTCCTCCCGAAGAACACACAGGTCCTGCTCAGGTGGCCCGACGATACCAGCGCGACCACTCCCCTTGCAGGGCCCAGCGGGCGCCCGAAACGCGCCGCCACCGATGCCGCCGGCCACCTAGTTGTACTCGGCTATGAGGTTGGTGACAGCTCGAAGGTCAACGTCAGCACCACAGAAAGGTTGATCGCGTCACGGCCGCACTCTGCGCCTAAGGCGGACGACACTGGTCCTCAGTTCGTGCCCGACTCTCGCCGGGCGAGTTGTGCTCGTGAGAACGGGCCCCGATTCGAATAGGAACGAATAGGAACTAGCACCGTGTCCTCGCCCACCCACGCACGAACACAACTATCTCGTGACGACGCGCTCGCTGCACTCGCACAGGCAAGTCTCGATCTCGAGAACCTCGGTTGGGCAGTTGAAGGTGGCGAGCTCACGGCGCGCACCCAGCGTCTCGTCCTGACAAGAGCACGTCGTTGGCGACGCCGGACCGAACGAGTCGAAGTCATCGCCATCGACGGCGGCACCATGACGAGAACCGCTCCCAGCAGCGACCTCCAACCACGCACGATCGAGACGTTGTGGCGTCGGCGCCCGGGCGAGTCCACCATCGAGCTCTTACAACGCCTCGGAGATCACAAGTTCTGAGCCACATTGGAGCTAGGCGGGGCGCTGCCGGTCTCATAGGGTGACCAGCACCGGGTGGGTGGTTGCGGCCGCAGGTCTGGGTCGATAACAGGGAAGCGACATGACCGACACTGATCACACAACGCATGGTCTGGCGTCAGTCCAGCTCGAACGCTGGTCTGGCCCATGGGCCGACGATGATCGAGACGCCAATTTCAAGGCCGACATCGCCGCATACGCCCCGCTCGACCCGCTGTCCACGCTCTCCAACCTCAGCGAGGCCATCGATGTGCCGGTTGGTGCCCTGGTGCAATACATCCTCGCGAAATGGGCGACCGAAGACAGCGGTGGGCTTCTTGAGCTCGGCCCCCGCATGGCGCGCCGACTCAACGCTCCGTTCCTCGAAGCCGAAGAAGTCGGCACAGACACGGCACGGCTGGCCGCCTACGACCAGGTGCGCCAGCTCGTTTCCTGGCTGAATGTGCCGCTCGATCGCCCCGAGGTCTACCCCGACTGAGTGCCGCCGCGAGCACGTGTCGGCCACTGTCGGCACGTTTTGGGTCAAGATTGGGGTGCGCGGAGAAAGCGGGGGGTCATGAATTCAGAGATACGTAGGGGTTTGGTGTTGGTGGTCGCTGCTGCCCTAGTGGGTGTGTTGGTGCTTGGTGTCGGGTTTGATGACCCCTCGCCAACCGTTGATGCGAGGCCGACTGGCACCGATCCCAACGAAGAGCCCGCGCCTAGCGCCACGCCCGTCGTGAACACGATCCCGCGAGCGAGCGTGGATGTTCTCGTCGCCAACGCCACCGAAACCTCCGGTTTCGCCGGATCCATCAGCACACAACTAGCAGGATTTGGCTACAGCGCGCTGGAACCAACCAACGCCGACCTGTCACAGGCTGACGGGACCAGCAACATCTACTACGCAGCCGGCTTCGAAGCTTCGGCGCTTGACATTGCCGCCGACCTCGGGCTGTCGTCCACGCAGGTCGCGCCGCTCCCGGCTGTGGCTCCCGTTGAAGCAGATCTCACGGGCGTCGACATTGTGGTAGTTCTCGATGCTGATCTCGTCGTTGCGGGCTAACGACATCCACGTGAAGGCCGGCGTCGCCAGCGTTGTGGCGCTCGTATGACCACCTGGGGATGCTTCGCTCCACCGTTGCTCGCCCGGGCGCTATTGGCTCGATACCCCACTAACCTTCGTCCGTCATGAATTTGCAGGATCAGTCCGCCAGCGCGATTGCGCTCGTCCTCGCGGCCGCCGCCATTGGCGCGCTGGTTTTGGGCCTCGGATTCAATCCAGACCCCAGTCCCGTGGCCCAGGCTGGTGCCAGCGTGCCGACCCCCGAGGCAACTGCGACACCTACACCGGACCCGAACGCGACACCCCAGCCGACCCCAACCCCAACACCGACTCCAACCCCAACACCAGACCCGAACTACCAGGCACCCAACCTCGTGAAAGTGCTGGTGGCGAACGGTACCGACATCGCCGGGCGCGCCTCGGCAGCATCAGACACCCTGATCGCAAACTTCGGCTACAACGCGGTGTCCGTCAACGTCAGCCGGGACTTGAACACCCTTCCCTTCGTCGTCTACCACATTGACCGCTACGACGCGAACGCCCGCGAAATCGCTGATGCGCTGGGCGTCGACCGGTCGACGCTTGGCCTCATGCCGGACAATCCGCCCGTCGACGACCTCGAAGACGCACACATCCTCGTGATCTTGGGCGTCGAACCCGTCGCTGAGCCCGAATAGGCACATAGCCGCGATGGCGGTACGGCACGCCAAACCTCATTGCCCGCGAGCAGGCCCCCTCCGCATCATCGATGCCGGGCTGGACTATTCTGACGAGCTGGGGTAGCGGGGTGCTTTCGTGCGCCTCTCCTACGGGCGACGTTGTGTTGCCGTATCCGGAGACCCGCGTGACCCCCTCCCAACCCGATTCAGCTCGTCGTCAGCGCCCACCGCGGTGGTTGGCCTTGGTGACCCTTGTCGCTCTTGCTGGCTCCAGCCCGCTTGGGGCCCAGACCCAACAAGACGTCGATCGAGCCAAGACCGATCGCCAAGAGGCCCGAGATGATGCCACCGACGTGGCCAGCCGCATCAATGCGTTGGACGACGAAGCCGGTGACCTCGCCGTCAAGCTCGACTTGCTTGACATCACCATCAACATTGCTGAATCACGCCTCGAAGTAGCGACAGCCCAAGTCTCGGCGACCCAAGCTGACATCGCAGCCGTCGCAACCGAGATCGCAGATCTCGAGGCTGTGCGCTCCGACTTGGAATCCATCATCGTCGAGTCGGCGATCACACAATACGTCGGCGGTCACCAACAAGCGCAGGCAACCGTCTTTTCGGCCGAGGACCCCATGGAGTGGTCGCTGCGCCAGGGCCTTTACAACATCGTCGTGAGCCGTGTGACCACGATTCAAGATCAGCTCCGCGTCATCAATGCCCACCTGACCGAAGCACAGACGACAGCGCTGGATCTTGGTGCGGCCGCAGAAAAGGACCTCGCCGACCTCGCAAGGGTCAGGACCGATACCGAAGCTGCTCGCCAAACCCAAACCGACGTACTGCTCCGAGTGCAGGAACGCCTCGATCGCCGGCTCTCCGAAGCTGAAGCCCTCGCAGCGATTGACGTCGAACTCTCTGCTGAGATCCGACGTGGCGAAGAAGAGATCGCACGTCGGCTCGCTGTCGCCCAAGCACTCGCCAGGAAACGGCAGCGGGAAAAGGCCGCGGCCGAACAACGGGCGGAAGACTCAGCAGAACCCGCTGGTCCCAGAGGGTCGGACATGATCGCCAGACCCGACGAGGTCGTGAACGTCCGCGGCATCAATATCCATCAATCGATCGCGGAGCAGTTACGCAATCTCATCAACGCTGCCGAAGCCGACGGCATCATCATCGGGGGATCAGGATGGCGCAGCACCGAGCACCAGATCGAGCTCCGGATACAGAACTGCGGCGGCTCCGACTACCTGATCTTCGATGCACCGGCCGAGGCATGCAGCCCCCCAACTGCGCGACCCGCAACGTCAAACCACGAAGCAGGGCTTGCCCTGGATCTCACCGCTGACGGTCGCGCCATTGTTGACCGCAACTCTCGCGAGTTCCAGTGGCTGGTGACAAATGGCCCGAACTATGGATTCTACAACCTGTGGTCAGAGCCGTGGCACTGGAGCGTCGACGGCCGCTGACGCGTCCCATCGCTGACCTGGCTCAGCGCGTCGCTCGAGTTTTGCGGAGCAATGGATCGGCCACGGCTAGTCCGCGGTCGGCAATCCGTAGGACCCGCCCGGCCGCACCCGGTGTCTGGTCGTCGACCAGGTTGCCCATGACCTGCAAGGTAAGGCTCGCAATAGCTTGCGTGCCAACCGCGAAACGCAGCCCATTACGAAGGATGAACGGGTGGCCTATCAGAAATGAGAAACGCCGCCCAGTCCGCAAGAACGCATCGAAACGCTCCCCCACCTGTCGGTCGTACTCAACCGGAGCGGTCGCCGGATCGGCCAAAAACAGCTCGGCCGCCAACATCCCGGATTCGAGTCCGTAATCGATGCCCTCGCCATTCATCGGGTTGATGAGTCCCGCCGCGTCACCAATGGCTACCCAACCTGGGCCGCTGCGGGCCAACGAACTCATCGGCAACCGCCATGCCCGGGGGCGCTCGAGATAGTCGCCCACGCCCCACTCTTCGCGAACGTGGTCTCGATAGAGATCGACCAGCTTGTTGAGGTTGAGCTTCTTGAAACCCTTCATCGTCGACAGCGCACCAACACCAAGGTTGACCGTTCCATCGCCGACAGGGAACATCCATCCATAACCCGGAATGGGGGTCCCGTCTGGAGCGCGCATCGCCAGCGATGCCTCGAGGAGACGGTCGCCATGGCGGGGGCTCTCGACATAGGTCCTGATGGCCAACCCATAGGGTTCGTTGGGATCTCGGTCTGCCCCGAGCATTCGAGCAACTGCTCCCTGAGCCCCAGCGGCCACAACCACTAGGTCTGCAGCAAAGCGCCGGCCGTCGGCCTCCACACCAATGACTCGATCGCCATCGAATATCGGCAGTGCCTCGGTGTTGAAGACGAGCTCAGCGCCGGATTCCTCGGCGGCAGAAATGAGATGTTCGTCCATGGCTCGGCGTGTCCACACCGCTCCATAGGGAGGAAAACGGCCGCTGCCGGGCCACTCGAGCTCTCGCCGGGTCCCACCGGCAATCATGCGCAGGCCATCAATGCGATGCACCCCATCGAGGCTGATCTTCAGCTCTTCGAGGGCAGCGACCGCACGAGGCGTGAGCCCATCGCCGCACACTTTGTCGCGACCGCGCTGGGCTTTCTCAAACACCATTACCGATGCCCCACCGCGGGCAGCGCTCATGGCCGCAGCTGCCCCAGCGGGGCCGCCGCCAATCACGATCACGTCACGGTGTTCCACCGCACCAGCGTGCCCGATTCTCCAAGGAAAAACTATCAGCCGAACAACAAGATCTCTGTAACGGCCGACGGCGAACCGGCGCGCCAGATGTCGGTCAGCTGTCGATCAGTCCACCGTCGCGACCGGCTTGGACTTCTTCGCACAACTGGCAGACCGGGTACCGCTTCGGGTCTCGTGATGGGACCCAGACCTTTCCACACAAGGCCGTGACAGGCTCGCCGGTGACCGCTGAACGCATCAACGCTTCTCCGCCACCAATGACGTAATGGCTGAAGCGATCGTGATCGCCCTCGTCGCGTTGTGTCTCTGGCGGGCTGGTCTCAACATCGGTCCCCATGGCCATAGTGTGCCCGATCGCAATCCAAGAACAATGAATACCGGTTGGTTGACCAGCAAGAACATGGAACTCGCTCACCGTCCTTGCAGCGAAGGGCGTTCCAGGCAATGCCGTGCGGGCTATGAGCGCGCAACCACCCGAGACCGGACCGGTCACCGCAGCTGACGTCCAGAACATCAAGTTCCAACTAATACGGCGCGGCGGCTATGACCCCGCCCAAGTTGACCCCTTCTTGGAGGTGCTCGCGGAGACGATCGCTGGTGGTCCCAACGCAGACAAACGCATCACCGCCGGTTACATCCATGGCGTCCGCTTCACAACGGTGCGTCGAGGCGGCTATCTGCCGACGCAGGTCGATGCATTCTTGGATCGCGTGATCGAGACCTTCGACAGGCTCCCCTCACCGGGCCCGCTCAGCGGTTCCCCTCAGCCCGACGCTGCGCCAACCGTTCAGAACAGTTTCGCCGCAGGCGACACGCAACCCGCGCCAGCAGCTGCTCCGATCCAGCCACAGCCCGTCTCCCCCGTGGCAACCACCCCTCGGCCACCCACTCAAGCTCCCACGCCAGACCGGACACCCCTCACGCCGCCGGCGTTGGTGGCGACAGGCGATGCTTCACCCGAGGCTGACTTCGACCGTCTCCGTATCCTTCACACCTCGGGTGTCGTGTCCGACAAAGAGTTCGCCGTGCTCGGCGCCAGGGTAAAGCGTCGCATCGACGCAGGCGCCACCATCCCCGCCTGAGCTCAAGCCTCAGGTCTGCCCATCACCGCAACCGCACGTCGGCCCTAACGGTCCTTTGGTCGCGTCGCGGGCCCGTCTCCCCACCGGCATCCAACCCACGACTTGTTTAGATCGGGTCTGACCCCATCTAAACAAGTTGGCTCCGCGAAACCTTCAGAAGACAAGCCTCCAGCCCATTTTGTGTTGAGGTGGGGTCTGACCCCATCTAAACAACACGTGGTGCCGAACTGCTTCAGCCGGCGTCGATCAGCGCGAGAAATTCGGCCGCGATCGGAGCGGCCACGCCGCCGCCAGAGCCGCCGCCCTCGACCAACACTGCAAATGCCAGATCGCCGCGGTAGCCAACAAACCACGCGTGCGTTTCGGGCGGGTCCTCGTTGCCAAACTCGGCCGAACCGGTCTTGCCCGAGATATCGCCGCCTGCGCGAGCCACCGCCCCCCCGGTCCCGTTGGTCACGACCAGGCGCATCATGGATTGCAACCCCGCGATGACCTCGGGGTCCAACCCCGTTGGTTCGAAGCCCCGCTGGCGGCTTGGTTCGATGATCAGGACCGGCTCTTGCCACGCTCCCCCGGCGACGGCGGCTGCCACCGAAGCCATGTGCAGCGGACTCGCCGTCACTCGTCCCTGACCAATCGATGACGCTGCGAACTCAGCATCGTCGATAGGCGCGGGGATCACCCCTCCGCCCGTGTTGATCCCCACCGAGTAATCGAGTCCGAAACCAAACGCTGCGGCCATCGCACCCAGCGTGTCGGCATCGAAAGTGATCGCAGCGTTCACGAACGCTGTATTGCATGAAGCCGCATACGCGTTTTGCAGAGACACCGTCCCGAGCCCACCGCCGCCCGCATTCCTGAATCGAAGCCCACCTACAAACACCTCGGCCGGACACGCCACGGGCGACGTCGGTGCTCCCCCCGCATCCAAGAACGCGGCCGCCGTGATGGTCTTGAATGTCGATCCAGGCGGGTATGCGCCAGACAACGCTCGCCCGAATTCATTGGTTGGGCGACTGAGGGCCGCCCGAATTTGCCCGGTAGGAACGTCGACGGCAACGACTGCCACGGGGTCGGCCAGACCAGCGACAGCCGCTTCTGCGGCGGCTTGTATCGTTTCGTCGATACCGGTTGTGACGTCTTGGGCTGCTCTCCCCGCGAAGGTCTGCAACACCGACACCAGCGATCCGCCCCGGTCGACCAATCGCAGGTCACCGCCGGGAGTGCCTGCCAGCTCGGATTCGTAGATGAGCTCCAGCCCCGACCGCCCGACGACTCGGGTGGCGTCGTAGGGCTTGCCCCAATCTGCCAACTGTTCGGCCGTGATCGCACCGACCGTTCCGAGTACCTGCTGCGCGAAGTCATCCGTGGGTGCAAGCCGATCGAAGCCGGTTCGCACGATCACCCCAGCCATGTCACTGAGCTGGAGCGAGACGGCCGGAAACTCGTCGGCCCTTAGCGTCGCGACCGGGATGAACCAATCAGGCTGGACTCCCGGAGCGTCCAGCGCCTCACCCAACTCCAAAGCATCGACGTCAAGGAGCAGTCCCAGCTCGGAGAGCAAGCCATCACGGTCGACAATGCGGCGAGGTTCGATGCCGACCTGGGTAACGGGGCGTTGGGTCCGCAACGGCGCACCGTCCCATCCACGGATGATGCCGCGTTGGGGCCAAACCCGGCGCCGTTCGATGTTGCGACTGTCGACCAGCCCCGGATGGATCACCGCTGGCGCCCACTCGACCCACCAACGATCGCCCACCATGACGAGGCCGAGGACCGTCGTGAACTCCCACGTGCCGAGCCCGTCGAGTTGTAGCTGCACAGCAAGATCCTGCGAGGCCCTAGGCCCGTCTTCGGCTATCGCCCCGGCCTCGATCGTGAAGTCGCTGACCTCGAGGTCGTTCCAAGTCTCACGGTGGCGTTTGCCGGCCTCGACACTCGGGTCGAATACCAGCTCGTCGAGGACGTCCCACTCCCCCGCCCCCCACGCCGTAACAAACGCTGCAGCAACATCGGCGAGCTCG
>Ga0302127_10000453_pt1 | contig 22539 bp, 19 predicted proteins | sample CB4_SCM_MG_FD_204452 | JGI IMG/M metagenome (GOLD analysis project Ga0302127, IMG submission 204452) | Marine microbial communities from Western Arctic Ocean, Canada - CB4_SCM | ecosystem: Environmental > Aquatic > Marine > Oceanic | place: Canada: Western Arctic Ocean | collected 2017-09-24
TCGACACGTCTCCGTCGCAAAGCTTCCGTTACTTGGCTATAAGAGCTAATAAGTCCAGCTCCCACTTCGTCCATAATATGGTCTACATACCCAACTACCACAGCGATAAGTGCATGAAGTTCCGGAAGGATTGCTAGCTGGGCATCGCTTTGAATTACTCCTAACATGATTTCTGGGTCGCCTAATGAACTCTGGAGGTCATTAAGGGCAGATGGAGAATTCATATCAATTTGTCCTAGTTTCTCTTCTAGGCCTGTTGGGTTGCTCTCAAATCCACTCACATAGTTTATAAGTAGGTTATGCAGCCTTTCATGAACATGTTCTATGCGAAGAACTGCATGGTGGCATAGCTCATGGAGGCAAACCCATAGAAATAATTCCTGAGAAGGTAAGCTCCACTCCTCACCAAAGGTCCCGACATTGTGTGTAATAATCTGAATCTCGGTTTTACTATCTCGGGGTAAAGGGAGATCATATTGACCTAGGGATCGCTGAGCTAAATGTCCCACCATTGACCCGGCAGTCATGGCAAGCATCATCGGTCCTAAAAACTGCATCAACTGGCCGAACATTGCAGACATGGGGTCACCTTCGGCCACGTCATTTGAAGGTTTGTCAGTAAGAGCTTCCGTAAGTTCTTGAAACAAAGGTTGATATGCCTCTAAAGCACTATTAACCCATTGAGTACGGGTGGTTGCTTGAAGCGAAACAGTTCCGAGATCCAGTCCAGTTGCATCATGCACATGGAGTTGAGCGATTCTCGAGAGCTGCTCGATCTCGATTCTGTGTGATGGGTCAACATTGGGATCTGTATTATCTCCGGCAGCCATTTGGATAGCAATTTGTTTGGCTGTACCCCAATTATCTTGTCCCATATTTCCGAAGAGTTTCTCAAAGTCCCCAAAGAAAGGAAATCCTTCGAATGGATTTGTGTTCTCCATAATTCTTTACCTTCATTGTGAAAGATTCCGAGTACGGTACTTCACCCTACCAAACCCAGCAGCGGTAAAATAGGCCATGAGGGAAGTTGCCCTAATTTGGGTGCCCACTGAAAGATTAGAGGATAATGATATAAGGAAAACCATTAATCCTAACTATGGAGAAGACTTCAACATCCGAACTTCTGAAGGATTCTTGCGGCGATATTTTTTTATTCAAAAAATCTCAAGTCTTAGAGTAATTTCGACCCTTGTAGAGAGTTACGAAAATCGTATAAACAGTTCAGGAGAAGCCTTAAGAGACTTCGAGTCAAGGGCTTTAGGACTTTCAGCAAAGAATCGTCTATTTAAATGATTAGCGCTATGATTTTAAGTCTCGAACCTTAAAATTACGAGCGAAAAAGAAAGCCAAGTTTCTAGATGGACTCGAGGAGGCTATGAAAACGCTTATTGTGACAGGCGCCGCCGGTTCCATTGGAACCCGTGTATGTAGAAGTCTTGCTGAAACTGATGGGGTTGATGCGATTCTTGCATTAGATGCGCGCCCAGAGATGCCGAATCATCGGCGCATTTACCATCATCAGATTGATCTTCGATTCGAAGACCTAAAACCTATTTTCGAAGGAGCGAACACGCTTGTTCATCTTGCAACATCATTTGGTCCTAGCAGTGATGGGATTGACGCTGGTGGGGTTGAGATAGATGCAACTAGACGGGTTCTTGAAGCAGCTACTTCAGCCGGCATCCAACGTATAGTGATTTTGTCCTCAGCCATGGTGTATGGAGCTTGGCCGCAGAACTCCATTCCGATTACAGAGGAAACCATTGTTGACCCTAATCCGGATTTTTCTTTTGCGTCAGTCAAAGTCGAAATCGAAAATCTAGCGAAAGAATGGAATCTTTCTCACCCATTTACTGAGGTGGTGATTCTCCGCCCAACTACTGCCCTAGCGAAAGGGCAGATCAGTTGGGTAGCCCGTTCGCTTCGGGCTTCAGCAGTGCTTGATGTGGGGAATGAAGACCCTCCTGCCCAGTTCTTGCACCTGGATGACTTGGCCTCGGCGGTAACTTTAGCCACGAGAGAAGGTATGAGTGGTATTTACAACGTTGCTCCCGATGGATTTATTGAAGCTGAAGTTTGTAGAGAGCTCAGTGGAAGATTTCCGCGTTTGCGGGTTCGTGAAGATGTTGCGGATCGTCTCGGTCGTTTTAGTTGGCGGCATCGGATCGCTCCAACTCCCCCTGGGCTAACCCCCTACACCATTCATCCTTGGATCATCTCGAACGATCGACTACGAGACACGGGATGGAAACCAGAACATACCAATGCTGAAGCATACGTAGATGGAACACCTCCTAAACCATGGTCAAACCTAAATGCAAAGCAACGTCAGCGTGCAGCATTAATCGGGGCGATCGTAACCGGAGCTATCCTGTCATTTTTACTATCACGTCTTTTTCGGCATCTAAGTAACAACTGACCGCTTTCTCTTACAGGGATTTCAGGGCTTCTGAGGCCAGTAGCGCTATTCCAATACCTATAGCGGCCCACCCCAGAAATCTGACTAACCGTAATTGCTTGTTCATTCGGGAAATTTGACCAATTTCAGACGGGTGCCTCCAAAGTCTATCCCTCTCAATTGGAGGTGCCGAAAAGTCATCTCCCTCATCTACAGCCATCTTAGAAACGATAGCGCGGGAGTCGCCTTCATTAATAGCGGGCTTGGATCTTGCTCTTAAGTTGAGTAGATCCAAGCCACGCCTCTACCATGGAGAGAGTGGAACCTCCAGAAAATTCTCAAACATGGTTAGAGCTTAGTGAAGAAGCCTTATCTACTGAACATGCGAGTCGTTGGGTTGCCGAACCGCATATAGGCGCAGTCGTGACATTTAGTGGAGTGGCACGAAACCATTCTGAAGGTCGAGAGAATGTTTCCCTCCTTGAATATGAGGCATATGAAGAAGAGGCCATCCCGAGAATGCAACGAATTGTTGATGAAGCGAGAAGTCGATGGTCTTCGGTTAGCCGTGTTGCTCTTCTTCACAGGGTCGGACCGGTAGAGATAGGAGACTCTGCTGTTGTTGTTGTTACCGGTTCGCCACATCGTGATGATGCGTTCCACGCTGCACGTTTCTGCATTGATACCCTAAAATCCACCGTTCCTATCTGGAAACGAGAGCTATGGGACGATGGACAAAGTTGGGGTCTAGAGCCTCAACACCTGCAAGAAATCGAAGAGCTGGAGTAAAGATGAAAGATGAACGATCATGAATCCACTCTTATTTCTTGGTGGTGCTCTTGGAGTATTTTTACTTGTGTCTTTTTTTATATGGCTATTTCAACGTGAACGGAAAAAAACTTTCAACTCTTCTATCGAAGACTTCCGTTCGCAGTTAGATGCCATTGCCCCTCGTCATGAAGATAAACATCGATAATCATGGCACGTGATCTAGCGATTGACCTCGGCACAGCAAATACCCTTGTCTATGCTCGCGGCCGCGGCATCGTACTGAATGAACCTTCGGTTATTGCTTTCAATGAAAAAACAAATGAAGTGCTCGCAATGGGAGATGAAGCATGGCAAATGATTGGAAGGACACCGGGGCATATTGTGGCGGTCCGACCATTACGACACGGGGCTATCACTGATTTTGAAGTTACACAGCGCATGATTCGTCTCCTACTCCAACGAGTAGGAGTTAGCCGGTTCAATCGTCCCCGTGTGGTCATCTGTGTTCCATCAGCAATTACTGCGGTCGAACGAAGAGCCGTAACCGAAGCAGCTCGCCGTGCAGGGGCTGTTGATGCTCGTTTGATTGAACAACCACTTGCTGCAGCGATAGGGTCAGGATTACCCATCAACGAACCAATAGGGAACTTAATAGTGGATGTTGGGGGTGGCACTAGCGAAACAGCTTTAATTTCAATGGGTGGAGTCGTCGCTCTTGAAGCAGTTCGGGTTGGGTCTTTTGACCTAGATGTTGCTATTCAAAGTTTTATTAAAAGAGAATTCGGAATTGCGATAGGAGAACGGACTGCAGAAGAACTTAAATTGACGATTGGGTCAGCTAGCCCCTATGACGGTGAACTCCGGGCAGAAGTTCGAGGAAGGCATCTCTCAAGCGGATTACCTGAAGTTGTCGTTGTGAGCCCATCAGAAATTCGCGAAGCGATAGAGGAGCCTGTCTCAACAATAGTTGATTCGGTTATTTCATGTCTTTCAAAAGCGCCACCTGAAATGGCTCAAGACGTTATTGTGCAAGGTATCAGCCTTGTCGGCGGCGGGTGCCTCTTAAAAGGTTTCGATAAGCGCCTCTCTGAAGAAACAGACGTACCTGTTCATATCGTATCGAATGCATTAGAGGCGGTGGTACTGGGCGCAGGCCGCTGTATTGAATCCTTTGAATCAGTCCGTGCAATGTTCATGGAAGATCCAAATGCCCGCCGTAGGCATTAAATTCAGATACCAAGAAATTGAGGACGGTAGAGAATCGCATGTTTAAGGGGGAATTCATGTCGATATATCTTCTGCCGCTTGCCGAACCTGCCAGTCTCTGTCACTTAAGGCCTTCTCGATAGCAAGCTCGACTTCTGGGCCATCAAATGGAGCCAAAGCTAAAACAGCACGCCGTCGAACCGTAGCTATGTCATCATTTGCTTTTAGTATGCTATCGAGCGCGTAGCTATCTCCAATCGCTCCTAAAGCAGCTACAGCAGATTCTCTGCATAAAGAATCATCATGATTTTCTACAATATCTTTCAGTGCATCCATGGTTTCTCTATCAGTTTTTCCTCGCTCGCCAATAGCCCAACATGCGATCTCGATCACCACAGGATCTTCGTCAGTTAATAAACTATTTAAAGGTATGGCTTGGTTTATTGCTCCTAAATTCGCAAGAGCACATCGGACTTGATGGTGCGTATCTGAAAGAGCGACCCTTATCAGTCTTTTATCGAGTCTCCCCGCTTGCCCTAATGCCGTAAATGCAGAGGCGCGAACTTCGGGATTAGTGTGAACAAGGTTCTGCTCTGCTTCCTCAAAGCTTCCATTTAATGAAGCTTCTATGATCCTTTGCCGGATTCTGGTGTTTAGAGAATCTCGATTGCCGCTTGAGCGTCCTGAGGGAAACATCTTGTTATCTAGCTAACAAGAACATCTAGTAGGACGCGACCGCCGATGACTATAGCTCCTGCGCCCACAGCTAAGAGAATACCCATTATCCCGATAATGAGAGCTATACCAATCAGGCTCATTAAGCGCTGCCACCATCTGATACGTGCATCTAACCCAGTTATCGCTCTGTGCGCAGCCAAGGGGTCACTTGGGGAAAATAGTCTAGAAAATGATTTACCTACAGTGTTAGGCAACTTTCCTCGTTTCTACGACTCAGCATCATTATCCTACTTCTACAGGTTGTCCCTTTCACGGCTCAAGAAAGATAATCAGCAACTGAAATGGAATATGGCTCTCGGCGTGGCAAAGTGTAAAGGCGTAAAGCCTACTCGGAGAAGATGTGAACAACGACGGCGTAATAGAGACACCAGAGCATACGGATGGTACTGGCCCAGTTCCTCCAGTACCTGGAGGTAAATTACGACCGGTTTATCTCCTAATCATCGCTGGTACCATCTTCCTTCTTCTTGCAGCAGGCTTATTTATCTATTTTGCTCCAGCATCCTGGGTTAGTGATGACAGTTATATTCTTTCACCTGGAAGTGCGACCAATACCGCCGATGCTATTTTTGTCGATGGCACAGATACTTTCCCCCCTGAGGGCGAAATAGCATATACCACCGTTTCTATTAAACGAAAGGTCACTCTCTTGGAATGGATTCGTGCAAAGAGAGATGCAACAAAAGACTTAATTAACCCTGCAATCATTGACGGCGGCAGGACAGTACTTGAAACACGGCAAGTCACACAGTTTCAGATGGAACAGTCCCAAAGTACAGCTGAATTAGTAGCGCTAAATTTTCTTGGCTACGCGATAGTTCCGGAAATAGAAGGAGCATTTGTCACCCGTCTTATAGAAGAAAGCCCAGCTGAAGAATTTTTACAGTTGGGGGACCTTATCGTCGAAGTAAATAAGCAGAAAGTTCGAAGTGCTGATGATCTAGGTGATCAGATTCAAACACGAGAACCAGGAGAGTCAGTTGAAATCACCTTCCTTCGATCCTCCGCGCCGCTAGGAGGTTCTGGAGCAGATGAAGATGCAATATCTCTAACCTCAGAGATCAGGCTCTCAGAGCATCCACAAATACCTGGTACTGGCTTCCTTGGTGTAGGTATCGAAACCCCTATTCGGGCTGATGTACCATTTGAAATCACTATTAATGTTGGGAGCGTTCGCGGTCCTTCTGCAGGACTCGCATTCGCATTGTCCATCCTTGACGTGATTACCGAAGGTGAGCTTACAGGTGGGATTCGTATCGCAACTACTGGAACGATTGATCGATTCGGAAACGTTGGCCCAGTCGGAGGTGTTCCACAAAAAACTGAGGCTGCTGTTCGCTCAGGAATAGAACTTTTTTTAGTACCGCCGGATGAATTCGTCATCGCTACCGAAATCGCTAACGGGAAGATTGCTGTTCGCTGTGTCCAGACTTTCACTGATGCAATACTTGTATTAGAAGAATTTGGAGGGAACGGAGTCGACATTGCAAAGCTAAGTGGGTTACCAACGCCCGAATTTTCTACACAGCTGATTGACGAAGAGGATGGGATCTTGACTTGCGCAGAAGTACAGATGCCAAAGTCTGGGTAGAACAGAACTCAATAACTTATGATCACGGTAGGCTTACCTCGTAACACCAGAGCCTCCAAGCTAAAACCTATAGGAACACCTCCAAAATATGACCAATATCAGCGGTGTCCCTTCAGCTAGGGGCCAGATCAGAAGACCTAACCGGCGTTTAAGAGTTATTTTCGGATTAAGCGTTGTAGCTTTAATAGTTTTTATTGTTTCTCTTCGAGGAATAGCGGGATTCTATACCGATTACCTTTGGTTTAATTCTCTAGATTTCGCACAAGTTTGGAAGAGAGTCGTACTGACAAAGGTCGGCTTGTCCTTATTTTTTATTCTGTTTACTTTTGTTCTCTTATGGATCAATCTATTCATCGCTGACCGTATCGCCCCTCGGAGTAGACCTGAAGGACCTGAAGAGGCATTTGTAAGTCGTTACCACGAAACCATCGGATCTCGTACCGGTCTAATACGAGTAGGAATCTCAGCGTTGTTCGCTCTTTTCTTAGGAGCTGGCACTGGTGGCCGCTGGCAGGACTGGATTCTCTTCCGAAATTATCAAGAATTTGGGGTCAAAGACCCTGAGTTCAACCGAGATATAGGTTTCTACGTTTTTCAATTACCTTTCATACAGTTTATTATCAACTGGTTATTTACCGCCTTCATAATAGTGCTCATCATTACCGCTGCAGCTCACTATTTAAATGGCGGGATAAGAATGAATACGAATGGGAGTCGAGTAACAGCTTCAGTAAAAGGTCACCTCTCGGTCCTCCTTGCCGTACTAGCTCTGATTAAGGCTGCCGACTACTGGTATCAAAGGTTTTCCCTGAATTTTTCCGGCCGAGGAGTAGTTGATGGAGCTAGTTATACCGATGTTCATGCCAAACTCCCAGCAATAAAACTTCTAATCCTGATTTCCCTCGCAGCTGTCATTCTTCTCATTATCAACATCTGGCGCAGAGGGTGGGTGCTTCCTGTGGTCGCAGTCGGTTTATGGGCTTTTGTAACGATCGCTATAGGTGGCATTTATCCCGCTATTTACCAACGGTTCGTTGTCGAACCATCCGAATCTTCTCGGGAGGCCGAGTATATTGATCGGAATATAAGTGCTACCCGCGAAGCATTTGGGTTAAATGTTTCTCCGCAGGAAGGGGCCCGAGTAAACATAGAAGAACGGACCTTTACTCCAAATGTCGAAGATGCTTTAACCCTTGAGATCATTCAATCCAACGCTTTGACTCTTAATAACCTCAGGTTGCTCGACCCAGCAATTGTTTCGCCAACCTTCCAAGCGCTAGAAGTAGAGCGAGAGCAGTTCCGGTTTTCCTCCGACCTTGATGTTGATCGGTATGTAATTGATGGTGAAACGCGAACTGTTGTCATAGCCGCTCGTGAACTGAATCTTGATGGGGTCAATTCGGGCTGGGAGAATCAACATGTTTCGTTTACTCACGGGTATGGTCTAGCTCTTGCTCCTGCGAACACAGTAACTTCACAAGGAGAGCCAGACTTTGTAATTGGTGGCCTTCCTACAGAAGTAAATAGTGAGAGGATTGACATAAGCCTTGATCAGCCACGAATCTATATAGGGGAAGAATTAGAAAGTTATACCATCGTCAATACGGACCGTTGTGAGATTGATTTTGCATTAACTGGTTCCGAAACATTCGACGAAGTGGCAGAACAAAATGAAACAACCTGTGCGGGGGGCGATGGGTCAGGTGAGAATCTCTTATTTCGATATGACGGTGATGACGGAGTTAAAGCCGGAAGTTTCTTTAGAAGGGTTGCATTTGCACTTCGGTTCGGCGATCTAAACCCTATATTCTCTGGACTCATCAATAGTGATTCAAAGTTTCTATATAACAGAGACGTTTCGGAACGCGCTAGAGAAATAGCCCCATTTCTTGATTACGACAGTGACTCCTACCCTGTAATCATCGATGGTGGAATCAAATTTATCCTTGATGCGTACACCACATCAAATAATTACCCTTACTCACAAAGAGCAGACCTTAATTCTGTTCCATTCCAAAGTGGATTATCTAATCGATTCAATTACGTCCGGAATTCTGTAAAGGTTGTGGTTGATGCATACAACGGAGATGTGACGCTCTATGTGATTGACACCGAGGATCCGATTATAAAAGCGTACATGCAAGCTTTCCCTGATCTTTTCACCATTGCGTTCCCCGAAGAAGGTTCCTCGGAAGATGGGATGCCAGAGTCAATAGCAAATCATCTAAGATATCCAGAAGATCTCTTTAAGGTACAGACAAATATGTGGGGTCGGTATCACCTTAATGACGCGAATGACTTCTATGAAGCGGCAGGAGCATGGGTTGTTTCCCTTGACCCTGGAGATGATTTAGATAATTCTCCAACAGCTATCATTACGGAAACCGGATTCGTTACTTTTGCATCCGGAAAACGTATGGACCCATATTATGTCCAAATGCAACTTCCTGATGAAGAGGATCAGGAATTTGTTTTACTACGTCCATTTGTCCCACGATCAAGTGATGATAGTCGCCAGCAACTCGAAGCGTTTATGGTTGCGAAAATGAATAATCAGGGCCAAGGTCAGCTTGTTGCCTATACGGTTCCTGGTTTAAAGGTTGATGGTCCGGTGATAGCTAATAGAAGCATGCTCGCTGATCCAGAAGTTGCTAAGACCACGACGCTACTTGGGCAGCGAGGCTCTGGTGTGAAACTTGGGAACATGCTGTTAGTTCCTCTTGAAGGTGGAGATGATCCTGATGCTTTGTTGTATCTTCGCCCAATGTATGTTGAAGCTAGCGGTAGTCAGCCAGCTGTTCAGCAAATAATTGCCGCCTACGGCGAAAGCGTGAGGATTTGTGCATCGGTTGAACTTGTACTCGCAGCTTTACTGGTCGAGGACAATGAGGTCGGAGATCAGTGTGAGAATATTACACCGGTCGTCCTTTCACAAACAGCCGAAACGCCCACAGTTCAATCTGTGACTGAATCGACTACAGGGTCTGATGCAACCCCTGAGCCTGATTCCGCGCCTGAACCTGATCAATCCCCTGATCAATCCCCTGATGGTCCTAACGCGTTGGGAGCCAAGGAACTTCTTATACAAGCACAAGGTGCCTTCCAAGCCGCAAATGAAGCATTAGAAGTAGGAGATCTAGGGGCGTACCAAGATCTTATCAATCAAGGGCAAAGCTACGTTAGTCAGGCAAGTGAGCTTCTGGCCGAGTAGTAAATTTGTTTTTACTCACGTCAGTCAAAATCACCCTGTATTTATTTGAGGGCCAGTTGTAGGGGGGCCTGCAAATGCTTGGGCTATTGAAAGCCAGCTAGTTGCAGCTTCTCCGCTTACTCTAAGGTCAGTATCGTTTACAGTCCTACGTTGGGTAACCACAAGACAAAAATCTAAAGCACTGCCATCTATTTGATTATCTTCGTTTTCTGTACCGAATTTCCAAAACTCTCCTGAAGGACTTTTAAGGGTGACATGAACAGGGTCTTCTAGAGGAACTAATCCACGGTTAATGTAGGCCCAATCTCGAGTGATGTAACCTAATTTTACTATATGGCGTAAGCGATCAGTTGGGTTTCTTTGTACCCCTATCGTATCAACCACGTCCTGGCCATGGGCCCAAACCTCCATCATGCGTGCTGTAAGAAACGACTTTGCTCCCATCGAAGGCCCGTACCAGATAACCCGATCATCGTCTCGAAGGCCACCAGAGGCAGCAGCTAAAGCAACCCGTCTACTACGCCATTCTGAAAGTAAGTCGGAAGGATCTAACCCTCGGTATTCCTTTAAACTGTAATCATCGAGATCGGAAGAATTCGTGAGCGCAGATAGTTCGCTAACAAGGACCTTGAAAGCCTCTGGATCGGTTATAGCGATTACAGCAGTGGCATCGAAGTAGGACAAATGTGATATCTGGTCAGCTACTGTCCATCCAGGACTCGCAGTAGGTAATTGCCATTGCTCATCAGAAAGATTTGCAACAATAGTATCTAAGGCTTGTTGTTCTTGAAGGAGGTCATCCCATATTTGACTGATGTACATTTAAAAAATAATAACAGGAATTTATATAGGCTGAGGGGGTCTCTAAGGTGTTGCGTACGAGGACGTCACTCTTATAAAATTCCCAATCTTTAGACCAAATAGTTGGATGGTGAATCGGAGATACTCGCTACCGCTGATAATCTTGTAAGATTCATGGGACGCTTATAGATTCTAATGTGACCCGCGAGAGGAAGTTAATGACAGAAGCATCTGTTCTCCAGAGCCGGATTGATGTAACTTCGAACGACTATCAACAGAACCTCGCAGAGATGCAGTCACTTTGGGATGAAGTCGCAGAACAAATGGCCAGCGTCCCGACTATCGGGGGACAGCGTTATGTAGACCGTCATCGAAGTCGCGGGAAAATGCTTGTTCGAGAACGAGTCGAAGCTCTCATTGACCCTAATACCCCTCTTCTCGAACTAAGTCCGTTAGCAGGATGGGGGACTCAAGACCCTGTCGGTGTGGGGTCATTCAATGGGATTGGTGTCATCGAAGGTGTTGAGTGTGGAATAGCGGGCTCTGACATGACAGTTCGAGGTGGAGCCGGCAATCCTACAACTTGGAATAAACAGAAACGCTTTTTTCAAATCGTTAGAGAAAATCGCCTACCACTGATTCTCTTGAATGAGTCTGCCGGAGCTGATCTTCCACGACAAGCAGATATTTTCGTATATGGCGGAGAACAATTTCGTGATATCACCCAGTTGTCAAAGATGGGAATACCATCAATTTGTGTTGCGTTTGGGCCAAATACGGCCGGAGGCGCATATATACCAGGAATGAGTGACTACACCATCTTCGTCAAAGGAAGAGGTACGGCTTATCTCGGAGGTCCACCCCTTGTAAAAATGGCAATTAACGAAGACGTGGATGATGAGACACTCGGGGGAGCGGAAATGCACTCGCATACAAGCGGGCTATCCGACTATCTAGCAATGGACGAAATGGATGGGCTTCGTATAGCTCGTCAGGTTGTAAGACACCTTGAATGGAAAAAACTTGGACCCGGACCAACTCTTCCAGACGATAGTCCCCTGTATGATCCTCACGAACTTCTGGGATGTGCAATGGCAAATGTCCGTATCCCGTTTAATATCAAAGAGGTATTTGCCCGGATACTCGATGGAAGTCGATTCGAAGAATTTAAACCTCTTTATGGTGAAAAACTTGTATGCGGATGGGGTTCGATCTGTGGGTTTCCAATAGGGCTCCTTGGCAATAATGGAATCCTATTTTCTGAAGAAGCTAGTAAAGGGGCCCAGTTCATCCAATTATGTAACAAACTCAACCTTCCACTTCTCTTTACGCATAATATCACCGGCTTTATGGTCGGTTCGAAAGCTGAACAAGGTGGCATTATCCGCAACGGGGCAAAACTAGTCAATGCGGTTTCCAACTCGACGGTTCCCCACCTCAATTTGATGGTTGGAGCAAGTTACGGAGCTGGGAATTACGGCATGGCAGGAAAATCCTATAACCCTCGCTTTATTTTTAGCTGGCCAAACCACCGTATCGCCGTAATGGGGCCGGAACCCCTAGCTGGCGTCATGGATATTATTGCACGCAACGCAGCGGCTGGACGTGGCCAAGAAGTCGATGAAGAAGCCCTTAATGAAAGACGCACAGCCCTAGAAGCACAAATAGAGTACGAATCTCGAGCCCTTTTCTCAACTGGACGCCTATGGGATGATGGAATAATTCATCCTGCTGACACTCGAACCGTTCTCGGTCTTGCCCTGTCAGCTATTCACAGTAACGAGATTAAAGGTGCCACCGAATACGGAGTCTGGAGGCATTAAGAATGAGTGAGATTAAACGCCTTCTTATCGCTAATCGAGGTGAGATAACAGTGCGCATAGCCCGAACAGCGCATCGCTTGGGAATTGAAACTGCTGCTATTTATTCGGAAGTAGACAGGAACGCATTACATGTTGACACTGTAGATGTTGCTATCAAACTCCCCGGAACAACATTAGGTGAAACATATCTCAATGCAGAAATGATCATTAAAGCTGCTAGTGAAAATGCATGCCAAGCTATCCATCCTGGATATGGTTTCCTTGCCGAAAATTCCCAATTCGCTCAAGATGTTATTGATGCTGGAATTCTTTGGGTTGGGCCAACACCTGAGCAGATCGCTCTTCTCGGTGACAAAATACTCGCGAAACAAGCTGCTCTTGAGGCTGGAGTCCCAACCGTGACCTCAACCGAAGTCCAGTCTGGAAAGAAACTACCGAAATTTGACATGCCAGTTATTGTCAAAGCAGCAGCAGGTGGCGGTGGGCGCGGAATGCGTATCGTGCAGGAATCTTCAGAACTTGCCGATGCCATTTCATCTGCATCCCGCGAAGCCGAATCAGCATTTGGTGATGGAAGGGTCTTTGTTGAGCCGTATATATCCAAGGGCCGCCATATTGAAGTCCAAATCATCGGAGATTCATATGGGAAAGTTCTTCACCTTGGAGAGAGAGAATGCTCAATCCAACGACGAAACCAGAAGATTCTCGAAGAATCTCCCTCATCTGGAATTTCTGACGAAGTTCGGAAAATTATCTGCGATGGAGCTGTTGCCTTAGCAAAGCATGTGAACTACGAAAATGCCGGAACGGTTGAATTTCTTGTAAACGATAAGGAAGAGATCAATTTTCTAGAAGTTAACACCCGTTTACAAGTCGAGCATCCAGTTACTGAATCCGTCACGGGCCTTGATCTTGTTGAACTTCAACTTAAAGTCGCCTCGGGCGAAAAATTGCCCATGGAACAAGAAGAGATATTAGTTTCAGGCCACGCCATCGAAGTTCGATTAGTTGCAGAAAACCCTGCACAGGATTGGATGCCGTCAATAGGGAAAATCGAAATATTTGAGCTCGGTGAAGGCGTACGAGTTGATAGCGGAATCAGCGAAGGCTCAGTAGTCACAGCTGATTTTGACTCCTTGATTGCAAAAATTATTTCAACCGGTACAAACCGTGACGAAGCTATTAAAAAACTTGCACGTTCTCTTCGGGCTTCTCAAATAAGTGGGATTGAGACCAATTTAGCCATGTTGCTTTCTGTATTATCCGAACCGGATTATCTTCAAGCAAAAACCCCAATTACCTACCTTCCCGAACACCCAGAGGTGCTACAAGGGCTTCAACCTCATCCTGATGATCGCATGGCGCTTCTACTTGGAGCAGTCTTCGCACTTGAATATGATGAGCAAAACAGTGACCCAGTAACCGGATTCGCACCTTCTGGATGGCGGAACCTAAGAACACAAGGACAACGGCAAATATGGGAAAGTTCTTTTGGAGAATCCCCTGTCGAATATATTTTAGAAAATAATCAAGCAACCGTTCTTGTCGGTCCGTGGCCAGATCCATTAGAAGATGGCCTACTCCCCGCAGATGACCGGACTCATTTGACAGTCCGAATCCTAGACCGCTCTTCAGAGCATCAGACTGTTGAGATCAATAATCGTCGCCAGGTTATAAAAACGAAAATCTCTGGAGAAACTGTACATACCCAGAGTAGGTTTGGAACAGCTACATGGTCTCGTCTGCCTCGGTTCGTCCACCATGATTCTGAGCAAAGCGGAATAGGTCCAACGAGCCCTCTTCCGGGGACCGTTATTTCCGTTAATGTTCAAGAAGGCCAAATCGTTGAAGAAGGGGATGTCCTTGTTGTGGTGGAAGCCATGAAGATGGAGCACAAAATTGTTGCCGTTAGCCCAGCAAAGGTCATTACTGTTCATTTCCAAACGGGTGATAGCGTAGACACCGGTGATCTACTAGTCACTCTTGAGCAGGACGAAAGCTAGTGAAAAAAAGCCCGATCCGGATCGCAAACTGTTCAGGATTCTATGGCGATAGACCATCAGCTGCTGAAGAAATGGTTACCGGAGGACCAATTGATGTTCTCACAGGTGATTGGTTAGCGGAATTAACCATGCTTATTCTGAGCCGCATCCGGAATAAAAATCCAAATGGAGGTTACGCACGTACCTTTGTCACCCAAATGGAGCACATAATGGGGACATGTTTAGATAAGGGCATCAAAGTGGTATCTAATGCAGGTGGACTCAATCCACGGGGCTGCGCCGAGGCAATTAGTGAAGTTGCAGAGAAATTTGGCCTTTCCCCCATCATTGCCTATGTGGACGGCGATGACTTAATGGGAAGAATAAATGAACTTTCCGCAACAAAAGACCTGCAACCTTTCACCGCTGAAACAAAACTCGGAAATTTAGATTCGTATCTCACCGCTAACGCCTATCTAGGGTGCTGGGGGATAGTAGAAGCCCTCGACCAACAAGCAGATATTGTCATAACTGGAAGAGTCACGGATGCCGCCGTTGTATGCGGTCCAGCGGCATGGCATCACGGTTGGGAAAGGAACGATTTTGATCAACTCGCTGGAGCTGTTGTAGCCGGACATATCATAGAATGCGGAGCACAGGCTACTGGAGGGAATTACTCCTTTTTCAAGGACATCAGTGGCCGTCATGAAATTGGAGGAAGAGCCCGTTTCGGGTTTCCTTGGGCAGAAATCGCAGATGATGGTTCATCGGTGATTGGAAAACACAAAGAAACCGGTGGAGTTGTCAATGTTGAAACAATTACTAGCCAAGCTCTATATGAAATAGGAGGCCCAGAATACTTCGGACCGGATGTGACAGCACGATTTGATACTATCCGTATCGAAGATATTGGATCAGATAGAGTGAAAGTCTCTGAAGTTAAGGGACAAGCACCTCCTCCAACTCTCAAAGTTGCAATGAATGAACTTGGAGGTTATAGGAATTCTTTCTCTGTGGCCCTTACTGGAATAGACATTGAAGAAAAAGCTGAGTTTGCCCAAGCCGCTTTCTGGGATGCATGCCCCTATCAGCCGCACGAATTCGAATCTATTAGCAGTCAAGTTATCCGAACCGACAAAGAAGATGCCGGTACACAGGAAGAATCGACAGCGATATGGAGAGTAACTGTTAAAGATAAAGATGAACGCAAAGTCGGAAGAGGTTTCACAGACGCAATGGTTCACACAGTTCTCTCTGGAATCCCAGGGATGTACGGGCTTGGAAATAGCCCGACTCCCGCTTCGCCCTTTGGTATTTATAGGCCTGCCACCGTACCAGCAGATCTCATACCCCAATATGTCCACATACTTGGAGGACTAACCACATCAGTCGAATCCTCCATTCCACAACAAGCACCACTCAATATTAAAAGTGCGGACCCCCTCCAGCCTCCAATGGGACCGACTCAAAAAGTAACCATCGGAACAATTGTCGGTACACGTTCAGGAGATAAAGGAGGGGACGCTAACCTAGGCGTTTATGCTCGAGACGATAATGGGTGGGCATGGCTAGATAATGTCTTAACCATTGAAGAACTTAAACGATTACTTCCCGAAACTGCTGACCTGATTATCGAACGATATAGGTATCCAAAAATCCGGTCATTAAACTTCCTAATCCGAGGTCTTCTCCAAGAAGGCGTAGCCGCTTCGACACGACAAGACCCCCAGGCAAAGGCCCTAGGTGAATGGTTACGTGGCCGCCAGCTGGATATTCCAATAAGTATCATTAAGGAAGCAAAGAGGTAGATTTGTGAAAAATGATATAACAGGAATGTTCAATATCGATGTGCCAATTTTTGCTTTCAGCCACTGCAGAGATGTCGTTGCCGCAGTTTCCAAAGCAGGTGGCTTCGGTGTACTCGGAGCTGTTGGTCACTCTCCAAAAGGTCTTGAAACAGATCTCCAATGGATCGAAGATGAAATTGATGGCAGGCCCTACGGAGTGGATCTCATTATCCCAGCGAAATACGCTGGCTCCGATGAGGGAGGGCTCACTGTCGGAGAAATAGTCAAAATGCTTCCTCCAGAACATATCGACTATGTGAACAACATACTTGAACGCTACGACGTGCCGCCTCTCACAGATGCCAGACTTGGACAATTTGATATCCGAAATGAAGGTGCTGCACCTATGTCGGCTTCAACAGCAGCACCCCAATTGGAGATAGCGTTAGCCTATGAACCATCCCTTATCGTCAACGCTCTTGGCTCACCTCCACAATTCATGATCGAGAAAGTTAAAGCAGCAGGACGAAAAGTGGGTGCACTAGCTGGTAAGGCACAGCATGCTCAACGCCATGTAAATACCGGAGTAGACATGATTATCGCCCAAGGATATGAAGCCGGAGGCCACACAGGTGAAATCGGATCAATGGTTCTCATCCCAGAGATCGTCGACGCTGTCGGCGACGTTCCAGTTCTTGGTGCGGGTGGGATAGGACGTGGCCGGCAAATGGCAGCAGCGATGGCTTTAGGAGCTCAAGGGGTATGGTGCGGATCCGTATGGCTTACAACGGATGAGGCTGAGACTCATCCCGTAGTCAAAGAAAAGATGCTGGCAGCAACCTCCTCTGACACAATCCGATCAAGGTCAAGAACAGGAAAACCAGCTCGCCAACTCAAATCAGCATGGACAGACGAATGGGAGAATCTTGAAACCCCGATGCCACTAGGGATGCCATTACAACCTGTGTTAATAAACGAAGCAATCGCCAGAATAGATCGAGCAGCTCATCGATCCGGATCCGGTGCTGAGAAACTGGCAAACTACTTTGTAGGTCAGATCGTGGGAACAATGAATAAATCAAAACCAACATCACAGGTCGTCTACGAAATGATGGAAGAATTTATCGAAGCAACAGAATCAATTGCTTCACAGCTAGAGGAATAATCTTACGGAAAATGTATAGAATTAAATGTATAGAATCCATTGAAAGGACATTATGAGTTACTCAAACACCGCATATACTCCTGTTTCTTCACTTCAAGAATCAGACCGAATAACGTTCATGGTCAAAGTTTACCAACATCTTGGACTAGCTATCGGGTCCTTTGTCGCTATCGAATATCTGATGTTTGCAAGTGGAATCGCAAAGAAATCATGGGAAATCCTTGCTGGGAGTGGCGGGGCATGGCTCCTTTTCCTTGGACTCTTCATGCTGGGAACGTGGATTTCGACACAAGCAAGTTACGACTTGGATAACGTCGGACGCCAATACGGTGGTTTATTCGCAATGGCTGCTGTCGAAGCTCTCATTTTCGCTCCGTTCCTCTACTACGTTTTTAACATTAAACAATCGGCAGGGGATGTCTGGATAGCAGCAGTCATTACCGCTATAGGATTCGCAGGCCTATCCTTTGTTGGCTGGACAACAAGACGGGACCTCTCATTCATCAGACCGATCCTTATTTGGGGTGGAGTTGCAGCAATGGTGCTCATTGTCGCAGCTCTTCTATTTGGAGCCAATATCGGGACATGGTTCTCTGTTGCGATGGTTGCACTTATGGGAGCCTCTATTCTCTACAACACACAGAAGATCCTTCATTCCTACCCGGAACAAGCCTACGTCGGAGCGGCAGTAACCCTATTTGGTTCTCTCATGACCATGTTCTGGTACATACTGCGAATTTTTATGGACCGTTAAGGCTTTGATAAATCAGGATTATCTCTCCATCCGCTAACAATGTGCTCCAGCCACCAAGCAGGTGCCTGGTCGAGAAGATTTCCGAGATGCGAATAATCATGCCAGCGTGAAATCAACCCATCGGATAGTTCCATCACAGAAGTAAAAGGATGGTCAATCACTTCTCCCGTATGAAACTGCCATTGCTCCACGTGTTCCGTAACAACAAAGTTACGTTCGCAGATCATGGTTTTTAAGAAATGCACATACCCAGAAAGTGGTTCGATACCTAAACGTAACCGTAAAATAATTTCCTTTGGGCCAGTAGCCCCTACAGGGTCTAACCCTACATCCGTATAATGGGCGTCTTCTGAAAAGAAATGAGCCATTGCATCCCAATTACGGTCAAAATGAACTTCCCAGTACTGCTTAACTATCTCCCGATTTTCCATTGAGTAACCCCCAGTGTTACTACATAGCGTACAAACAGATGGCACAAATATACCGAGTGGCAGTATGGTGCAACAATGAAACGTGGGTACGCAGAAATGGTTGATTTTGGATTGGGAGAGTACATAACCCAATACCCTTCAAAACGGTACCCGATTTACACACGTGGAAACGCTGGGGAAGTCTGGCCAGAGGTTGCATACCCGTTAACAATTACCCTCACCAGAATCGTTGGAGAGCAAGCATCGGCACGAGCTGCGATCAACGCAGGAGTTATTACACAAAAAGATATCACTGAAGGTCCGACATGTTTTGGCGGAGTGTTTTCCGGATATATGTATCTCAACCTTTCGTTCGGAAGGATGATCGCTACCAGAACACCGGGGACAACAATCGAGAAGAGTGATGCAACATATTATGGATCTGAAGATCGAGCACCGAATTATGTTCCACATGCAAAAGATAAAAACTTTCTCGCCAGCCTTCGTCTACTCCAATATGGATGGAAAATGCTGAAGACAAAAGAAATACCTGTACTTAAAAGTGATCGTGTTCTAGTCGAAAGATGGAAGAAAAAACTGCCGGAAATTCTAGATTCAAACGACAATGAACTGGTGGCAGAACTCCGTCAAATAATGACTCCTGCCATGAACTTATTTACCAATCATCTTGATATCACCGGACAAGCTGGAGGTGCTGTCCAGCTGCTTTCAACAATCTGTGAGGAACGTCTAAAGGACAGGTCTCTGGCGTTAACGCTTCTCGGAAGCCTCGGTAATGTTGACAGTGCTGAACCATCATTTGTTTTGTGGGAACTCGGCAGAATGGTTGCAAACGACTCAATTCTCTCAGGTCTTTTTGATGAAGGGATAGAGGGATTGGATGAACGACTCCGAAGCGAACCTCAATGTTTTGCATTTATTACAGAGTTTGATTCGTTCATTAATGACTATGGGAGCCGAGGCCCAAATGAATGGGAAACTGCATGTGAAACATGGGGGACACAACCTTCTTCGGTGCTTATTCTTATAGATCGAATGCGCTTTGCCAAGGACAGTAATTCACCAAGTGAAAGAGCGAAGGTGCTATCTCAAAACCGTGAAGCAGCGCTGTTTGAATCAAGAGCTCAACTAAGAGGATTGGGTCTATGGCTATTCGAAAAAGCGTTTAATGCATCTGTTCTTTTTTCACAATCTAGAGAGAGATCAAAGACTACGATCATTGACCTTATTCACGTTGCTCGTATTATCTCGCGGGAACTTGCTCAAAGAACTTCAGCGCGACGAGAAGGTGGAGAATCGATTGACTTATGGTTTATTCTTGAAAGTGAACTTGACGAATATGTCAAAAACCCATCAGCTTTTAATAAACAGATATCCGACCGGAAAGCTGTACGAAAAGAGCTTTCAAAACGAGTCCCTCCATTTGCATTTGAAGGAGACCTTCCCGACCCTTCAACTTGGCCACTTCGAAAGAATATTTCTTCAGAGGAATATCCAAACCTTAACGTCGGAGAAACCATGGAGGGGTTCGGTGGGTGCCCCGGTATTGCAGAAGGAACTGCAAGAATTGTCACCGACCCGTCTCGGCCAGGATCTTTAGGACCTGGCGATATTCTGGTAGCTCCTCTAACTGACCCGTCTTGGACCCCATTATTTGTTCCGGCAGAAGCTGTGATTGTTGACGTAGGAGGCCAGATGAGCCATGCAGTCATTGTCTCGAGAGAGCTTGGTATACCCTGCGTAGTTGCGGTAACTGATGCAACACAAAGAATTAAGGATGGATCTCGGATACGTGTAGATGGTTCATCTGGGATTGTGACACTATTGGCTAAACCTAGTGAATAAATTTTTTTAAATTCTAACCCTTGAAAAGTTGTCTGTGTCGAATTCCCTCGGCATAATTGTATTCCCAGCGCGGGGTGGAGCAGTATGGTAGCTCGTCGGGCTCATAACCCGAAGGTCGCAGGTTCAAATCCTGCCCCCGCCACATAAAATTTCTTAAGTAAGATCCCCAAGAGCCAGTTATTTAGGGAAATATCTGAAAATAAACTGGCAGGCAAGTTTAGGACTCCGGAAGCGCAGAGGGTTTTTGACTACAAACCCGAGTCGTGCAAGAACTGCGAATCTACTGAAAATATGTTCAAAGACATTTGATCTAGCCCTTGAATCTTCGAGTGTTCCATAGCGCAAGCCAGAAGAATCCGATGGGTGGAAGGCAATTGTCGTTGGAAGGAATTCGCATTTAAGGCCTGCGTTGCAAGCTGCAGAAATAAAAATAAATTCATCTCCTAGATAGTTCTTCGTTCCTGCTCCGTAATCTTCGTGGAAATAGATATTGTTTTCCCGGAATGATGAAAGACGTATCACTATTTCATAGGTTGCTGCTTTCGCAGAGTTGAACCTAGATAGTCGAGTAACTTTTGTAAAGTATCTTTTCCGAAGATTCCCATGTTCATTTTTACTTTGGCACAGAATTAGGTCAACGTCTTCACATCGATCAAAGTACTCAACAGCTTTTATCAATCCTTCATCTTTCCAGTGCATATCGTCGTCGCCAAAGAATACGATTTCCCCTTCAGCTTTTCTTAGGATTTCGTTTCGACTCTTTGCAGCACCTAAAGTATCGAGATAAATCATTCGGACATCATCTCGGTCGGGGGGCTGAACACATCCACCTTGGACGGCAATGAGAATCTCCGTGCCGGCTTTTTTCGATGGGAGATCAATGCCGCTTACACGATCAGAGAGACTTGAGTAGCCGATCGTTATTTTTGGTTTATTCACTGTAGACCCGAGCTCTAGCAAATCGCATCAACCCTGAAGAGAGGCCAGAATAAATCTGCCCCACCATGCGTGTTGCGATAAAGAGAACAAATGCTTTAGCGGGGCTAATGAGATCCTGTGAGAAAAGAAGAAGAATAATGCCTAGAAGTACTATCAACCCCATGGATGAGAAAAGTGACCCTATCTCTCCTGAGATGATCCGTGTTCTAACCTTCTCTGCATTCGTAACGAGTTCTTTGGAACGTTGTTTTCTCCGAAATTCATGTTGGTCTTTGAACTGTTTCCGTAACCGAAATGAAAGAACCTGTAATACTCCGATTCCGATAGCAAAATTACAAAGGCCAAATATCGGTGAGAAGTAAAAAAGTAGTGCAGAGATAAATACTAATCTTCCACACATTGTAAGTAGTGTCGTTAATTCCATTGCTGTCGCCCATCGCCACGAATCTGCAACTCGATCACTTTTTGCTCGACCTGCAAGTGACTTTTCAAATACATTCAATCTGTAATGTTCTTTACCAAAATTAATTAACCGAAGTATGGCAAATAGCGTAAGGAAGATCGTACCGAGAAGTATTAGATGCTTTGTCCCGCGTGGTTCATTCGGTAATATTAATAATGAAAAAAAATGAGCCATCAAAAGTTCAGAAATTGAAATAGTGATTGCTAATGAGGTCAATCCTGCAATCATTCGGGATTCTCGGCGCGTAGGAAAAAGATCTTGGGTCGTTTCCCAAAGCTCAGTAGCGATATTTATCATGTAGCTCTCTGTTCCCAAATGGCATCGATACTTTCAAGAAGTTTACTTTCGATTTCATCTTTTATTGACTCATGTATTACTTCGGTTTGTCGAATACTACTGAGCGGAAGATTCCTTAGATCCCTCTCAACTATTACTGGATGTAATTCTTTTAACCCTACCCCTAATGAATAATCAGAATATTTTAGTCCAGTTCCTGCAATACTATTTTCGAGGCCTTCAAAAGTCACCAAAGAGCACGGTATCCCATAAGACTGGCAAACGATAAGCACATGCATAGCGCTAGTAACGACCTCATCATATTTCATTAATTCATATAAAAAGTTATGAATTTGTG
>Ga0302127_10000455_pt1 | contig 22530 bp, 23 predicted proteins | sample CB4_SCM_MG_FD_204452 | JGI IMG/M metagenome (GOLD analysis project Ga0302127, IMG submission 204452) | Marine microbial communities from Western Arctic Ocean, Canada - CB4_SCM | ecosystem: Environmental > Aquatic > Marine > Oceanic | place: Canada: Western Arctic Ocean | collected 2017-09-24
GCTGGAAATGCCACAGATCAAGCGCTGGGCCGGATCAGTATGCAAGGCTCGCCCCAGATGTTTCTCCACCAGGGGTAATATCTCTTCATTAATGAAGTTAATAAAAGCTGGGGTAACAGAATCGTATTCGAAGCTGCGCTGACCAACAGGCATAGGGGCTTCTTTATCAATCGGTTGCCCGGGATTAACAAATACACCCACCGTAGGCGGTATTTCCCCGGCGTGAATCAGAGTATCGAATACTTTGGCTGCGCGTACCGGACCCTGCGAACCAACATAACCAGCACCATCGTTAAAAAATGCCAAAGACGGCGCTTCGCTTACCTGACCCAGATTTGCTGGTATGTAAATATAGATATCTCTGTAAGTTACCGCAAAGATGGAACTCTCGGACCAGTCCTTGATATGCGTCAAATCTCCTATCGGTACATCTTCACTAGGGTAAGCATCGGCACAGGGATTGTATTGTTTGTCACCCTCTGGCGCGTATGGCCCTTTCGAGGCCGGTTTAGCCGTCGTCGTGGGAGGTAAGTGTAGGCCAAGTGCCTCATAGGTTTCTGTATCCATCGGCATCAGTGATCTCCAGTCGCAATGTTATATTGATGAGTACGCGAGTATACATAACCCTTCTCACCGACGAGCTGGTAAGGACGATCGCGACTCTTGTATGCAAGCACAAGTTATTAGCGAAAGACCTTTAAAAATGGAGCGGGCGACGAGAGTCGAACTCGCGACAACCAGCTTGGGAAGCTGGGACTCTACCAACTGAGCTACACCCGCATGGCTCTATCGTGCCAAACAATCACGGCGCCAGCAATAGCGCAAGCACACCAATGACTAGAATCGCCATACCAGCAAACTCGATTTTGTTGAGTGTTTCCTTAAAAAACAGTATGGAAATGAGCAATGTGGTCAAAAACTCGAGCTGACCCAGTGTTTTAACGTAGGCAGCCCGTTCCAATGTAAAAGCGGTAAACCACCCGGCTGATCCAACGACGCTGGTGAAGCCAACAAACAAACTCAGTCGCCACTTGTTCATGATGACCAGTAGCTCCCGACGATTATGCAAAACCACCCAAACCAGCGTGATCAGCAGTTGAATTGCCGCCATATAGGTCAGCGTTAACGCTGCGGCAAACATTGGGTCGGTATTGAGTGACAGGCTAGCCTTACGGATTAATAACGACGTCAGGGAAAACGCCAGACCTGCGCCTACCCCATAAAGCGCGGATAAGTTCCATAGACTGCTTGGCTTTCCAGTCTCGCCAATACTGAACAGCACCAGTCCTAAGAATGAAATTGAGATTGCGATCCAACCTAACAATGACACTGCATCAGTAAAAAAAACCGCACCTATGATCGCGGTCAGCAAGATCTCGCTGCGCACATAGGTACTACCTACCGCAAAGTTACGTAACATAAACAAACGAATCATCAATATCGTCGCAACAATCTGCAACACACCGGCAACAATAGCTGGCACATAAAAATTGATGGTAGGGCTAAGCGAAGCGGTGTCGTGGTCCACCCATAGGACCGCTAGATAAATTACCGCAAAAGGGAAACCAAATAGATAACGCACCAGCGTCGCCGCAAGGGGCGACATGTCGTTGGCAAGATGCTTTTGACCAGCGGTACGTAACGACTGCATCGATACCGCTAGCAAGGTCCAGAGAACCCAGGTCTCAATCACCCTGGAGATTCCTTAAAAAACCGGGGCGATTGCCGCCCCGAGTATATTAATCCTAAAGCAATACTACAGCGCTTCGAGGATAGCTTCGGCAGAACTCACTTCGTAGGCCCCACCCTTTTCTACGTTTAGTGCAGTAATCTTGCCATCTTCTGCTACCAGTGAGTAACGCACCGAACGGATACCAAGCCCAGCGCCGCTAGCATCCATGGTTAGACCCATAGCCTTGGCTAATGCGCCATCATGATCACCGACCATCATCAGCGCTTCTGCATTGCCCGCTTTGCCCCAGGCGTCCATAACGAAAGGGTCATTAACGGAGGTGCATACTATGCTGTCCACACCCTTTACCTTGAGCTTGTCTGCGTTGACGACATAACTGGGTAGGTGAGCCGCGCTACACGTGGGCGTGAATGCCCCCGGTACCGCAAATAGCACAACTTTTTTGCCGGAGAAAATATCAGCAGTGGTTATATCCTGCGGTCCTTTCTCTCCCATAACTTTTAACGTGACATCTGGAATACTGTCTCCAACTTGAACTGCCATCTCAGGGCTCCTGCAATTTATTAGCAATTTTTAAGGGAGCGAAAGTCTCTCTTGAACCACGGGGTGTTGCAAGCTAAAACGCTGGAAAAGCCGAATAAACCTACGCCTTAGTTTGCAGCACCCTACCGGCACACGATATATTCACCCTCCCAAATAAGTTACCTAGGATCAAACATGACATTTAAAGGCGTGGATCACATAGTCGTTCGAGTAAAGGATTTAGACGCAGGCATCGCAAACTGGCGCGATAACTTTGGACTGATACTGGATAGAACTAGTGAATCAGTGGAACTCGGCATGAAGCAAGCGTTTTTCAACCTGGATAACGGTGGTTTTATCGAAGTTGTTGCGCCATTGAGTGATGATTCCCCCTTAGCCAAAGCAATCGAGTCCCGGGGCGAAGGCTTACATGTCATGGCTATGGAAGTCGAAGACCGCGATGCCACTGTAAAACAACTTGAAGCAAATGGCGTCAAGTTAATCGGCATCGGTACTTCGCAGGTATTTATCCACCCTAAATCGGCGAATGGCATTCTGGTTCAGTTAACACCTAAAGCCTAAGTAACCCTGAGCGCCACTCGTTACCCGAGTGGCCGCTATACCTTTCGGAGAAAACGATGAATCTGTCTTTTGGCAAACAATACGAAGACTTCCGAGGAGAAGTCCGAAAATTTGTAGAGTCTCACAAGGATAAGCAGCCAGGAAGCTATGAGGGTGCACCAAGCCCGACGGAATGGCAGCAGACACTTATTGAACACGGCTACACCGCTCGGACCATACCCAAAGAGTATGGTGGCTTTGGCGCGCAGCCCGACATCATTGAGTCAAGAATCATCGCGGAGGAATTTGGCCGCGTTCAGATGCACACCGGGCTTGGTGGCCAGGGCATCTCTATGTTGACGCCGATGCTCCTTGAAAGGGGCACTGAAGCGCAAAAACAGGAATTCATTCGGCCGACAATCAATGGGGATGTTTCCTGGTGTCAGGGTTATTCAGAACCAGGTGCCGGCAGTGACCTTGCAAGTCTCACCACCAAAGCAGAACTGGATGGTGACGAATGGGTGATTAATGGACAAAAAATCTGGACCAGTTCCGCCCATATCGCCGAGTGGATTTTCTGTCTCGTGCGCACCGAACCAGATGCACAGAAACACCAGGGCATCTCCTTTTTGTTATTTAAAATGGACACCCCGGGTATTGAGGTCAGACCTCTCGTCGATATGACCATGAAAGCCAACTTCAATGAGGTGTTCTTTACGGATGTACGGGTACCGAAAGAGCAGATCGTCGGCAAGCGTGGCGAAGGCTGGCTGGTGGCCAACTCCATCCTCGGTTTTGAACGCGGTTCTCTTGCGCCACCCGACGCAGCCCAGGCGCGACTGAACGCCCTCATTAATTTGATGCAAAATGAAACCATGAATGGTCAACCGCTCATGGCTAATCCCCAGTTCCGGGAGCGCCTAATGCAAATTCAGGGACGCATCATGGCTATGAACTACAACGACATGCGCCTGTTATCGGCACGCCTGAACGAAGGTCAGGATGCAAAACTGGCAGGCATGATCGTTAAGTTGCAGGGCACCGAACTACGCCACGAACTGGAAGGTCTGGCGATCGATATCATGGGTGAAATCGGCCTGTCCTTTGACGACAATCCCTATCTTCGTGACGATGGATCCTGGCAGCGGCACTACATGTATTACCTCGGTTTGATTATCGGTGGCGGCACCAATCAGATCCAACGCAATATCATCAGCGAACGGGGTCTCGGCATGCCGAAAGAACCCAAAGTTGAAGCCAAATAGGAGCACATCATGGAATTCGGATTATCAGAAGAACAAGTACTCCTGCAGGATAGTGTTAATCGTTTTTTAACGGATCAAGTGCCGCTTGATGAAGTTCGTAAGATCGCCAGTGGCGAAAAAAGCGACGCCGCAATTTGGCAAGGACTCACCGAGCAGGGCATCCCCGGGCTATTGATACCGGAGGCGCAGGGCGGCGTCGGGCTTGGCTATCTCGATACGGCGATCGTCGCTGAATGTCTGGGACACCACATCACACCCTCCCCCTTTCTAAGTACCGCAGTTATTGCCCCCGTGGCGTTACTTGCTGCCGGCGGTCAGGAAGATTTACTGGCTGACATTACCGCCGGTAACTCACGTGTTGGTATCGCCTTTGGCGAAGCGCTCGGTGCACGGGCAGATGCCGGTGTGACGGTCTCGGGTGGCAAGATCAATGGCAAATCTATTTTTGTTATGGACGGTGACGCCGATCATTACCTGATCGCTGATGGCAACCAGCATCTCTATCTAGTCTTGGCTAACGCCGACGGGTTGGAACGCAGCAACCTGACTACGGTTGATGCCACACGATCGACCTGCCAGTTGATCTATAACAACGTCACCGCAAAGCTTATTTCCGACGACGTCAATGTATTTATCCAGGCACTCGATATCGGCCGCGTCATGCAGGCAGCAGACACGCTGGGAGCAGCACAATGCATGTTGGACCAGTCCGTGACCTATGCCATGCAGCGCAAGCAGTTCAATCGTGTGATCGCCTCGTTTCAGGCGGTGAAGCATATGTGCGCCGACATGGCCGCTAACATTGAACCCTGCCGTTCCTTTGTCTGGTATGCAGGATTTGCACTGGATGAGATCCCCGACGAGAGGCGTCTCGTTTCCTGCCAGGTAAAAGCACATCTACAGGATGTCGGTAAGTTCGTCTCAAAGGTGGCCACGGAAGTTCACGGTGGTATGGGTTTTACCGATCTGGTGGGGCTGCATTACTGGTTCAAGCGCATCGGTGCCAACAGACAACTGCTCGGTTCACCGGAAATGATTCGTGAGGAAGCGGCCAGAATCCAGGGTTTGGCCGCGTAGGCCGAGTATGAAAAAGGCGCTTTTAATACTGGCATGCGCCTTGTGTGTCAGTTGCGAATTCGGCGTTCAAAATACTCTCGTCAGTCCCAACTATGATCTACTGGGAGAATGCGAACGGCCAGAAAGACCTGAGGTGACAGCCGTAGTTGCCGATGCACTGTGCGGGACTATCAGTGTATTCGAAGACCGTGCGGCAAAGACCGGTCGCAGGATTGATCTCAACATCATGCTGCTTCCGGCCACCACAGCGGTGGTAAGACCGGACCCCATATTCTTTCTCGCCGGAGGACCTGGACAGTCTGCCGTAGACGCTGGCCCGTTCCTCTTCAGGGTGCTGAGCAAACTGCGCGCTGAGCGGGACGTTATTCTGATCGATCAACGAGGCACCGGAGATTCCAATTCCCTTACCTGTATTTCTGATGTGGCCGCTTACTATGATGACGATGATTTGACGCTCGCCGAAGCAACGGCGCAACAGATTGACGAGTTGCGTACCTGTCTACCTACACTTCCTGCTAATCCTGCGCTCTATACCACGCCCATCGCCATGGATGACTTAAATGAGGTCCGCGAAGTACTCGGCTATGGCGAAATCAATCTCCTGGGTGGATCCTATGGTACGCGCGCCGCATTGGTTTATCTGCGTCGGCACGAAGCCACCGTACGCAGCGTGGTTCTCGATGGACTCGCGCCCCTGACTATGCGCGTTCCCGCTAACGTTGCCGTAGATGCACAGTCAGCTTTCGAACTGGTTCTGGCAGACTGTCAGGCACAACCCGCCTGCGCGAGTGCGTTCCCTGATTTGGCGCAGCACTTTCGTGAGCTAGTGCAGCGTCACACCGAAGATGTGCAAATGATCGAGGTGACACATCCGCGTACGGGCAAACGTTCAACGCTGAGAATTGATCCTCTGATATTCAACCGCCTCGTCCGAACGATTATGTATGACCGAACGCTATCCTCACTGATTCCGCTCGCTATTGAGGAAGCCTACTACGGTAACTTCGAGCCCTTAGGTACCCTCGGGTATACGTTTACCGGCGAAGAACCCATGATGAGCCTGGGCATGATGGCATCGGTATTGTGTGCTGAGGATATGACCCTCGTTCACACCCCAAACCACAGCCCTGACTTTGACAATCAGCTTTATACAATTCTGGAATCCATTTGTGATTTTTGGCCCAGAGGCCAAATTCCCCCCGACTACTTCGAACCGGTTGCATCAGACAAACCGGTTTTGCTGCTCTCCGGCAAGCTAGACCCCATTACACCACCAAAATACGGTTGGGAAGCCGCCGCGACACTGGGTAACGCCGAGCATATTGTTGTTGCCGGCGTAGGACATGGTGTAATGACCCAGGGTTGTGTACCGGATATTCTGGCAGACTTTTTCGACAATCCTGATCCGCGACAGGTCAAGACCAGTTGTACTGCAAACCTTGTTCGACGTGACTTTTTCACCAGTCTCGCTGGCCCAGGACAGAGGGACACAGACGATGATTGAAGTGAAATCCCTAGCCAAATCTTTCGGTGATGTCCTCGCCGTCAACGATGTGTCTTTTCGTGCCAACAATAGTGAAGTCACAGGCCTTCTAGGACCCAACGGTGCCGGTAAATCCACCACTTTGCGCATTATATACGGGTTACTGAAACAGGATGCCGGTACCGCAGAAATTGATGGCGTTGATATTTTAAGAGACCCACGCAGAGCACAAACGTTGATGGGTGTGCTGCCCGACGCTCATGGTTTGTATGTGCGCCTCACCGCACGAGAGCACATTCATTATTTCGGGCAACTCCACGGTGTTGATGACAACCTGCTGGAAAACAGAACCAATGAACTTTTGAAACTCCTCGATATGGAAGCCATTGCAGACCGTCGGGTAGATGGCTTTTCCCAAGGTGAGACCACCAAGGTATGCCTGGCGCGTGCTCTGATTCACGATCCACCTAATGTATTACTGGACGAACCTACGAATGGTCTGGATGTCATGACTACCCGCTCTGTTCGAGAGCTGATTGCAGAGCTGAAACATCGCAACATCAGTGTCATGTTCTCCAGTCACATGATGCATGAGGTTGCACGGCTCTGTGACCAGATCGTTATTATCTCCGAGGGCAATGTAGTCGCCAGCGGCACCACCGATGAAATACGGGCAACCGCATCAGAAGACAACCTCGAGGAAGCGTTTGTAAAGCTTGTCGAAACGGTGATCGAACAATGAGGATTCAACTATGAATGCCATAGCCGTGGTTTTCGGCAAGGAACTTAAAGATGGCAGACGCGACAAACGCGCCGTCCTGTCGGCATTTTTGTTCCCCATACTCGCACCAATTCTGGTCTACGGAATGATGACGTTCATGATAGACCTGCGCACCCAGGCTGAAGAAACAGTTGTGCCGATTATGGGTATCGAAAACGCACCCTCATTTGTTCGTTGGCTAAAAGAGCGTGACGTCAAAGTCGAAGAGTTCATTGGCGACCCGCGCGAAGCCATCATTAACAAAACAGAAGAACTGGTCGTAGTCATCCCCGACGAATATCAGGAAAGATTTGGAAACACCAAAACAGCCGTCATCGAAGTTGTCAACGATGGCTCTCGAACGGATGCTATGGCTACGGTTGGTAGGTTTAAAAGCCTGATCCGAAAATACAGTAGTGAAATCGCAGCACTCAGGCTGATCGTCCGCGGTGTCTCTCCGGAAGTGATGAATGTGGTGATTGCCGAAGATATCGATGTGGCCACCAAGCAGCAACAGGCGGTAGCCGCGCTTAACTTTATTCCGATGTATATCATACTCGCCGCGTTCGTATCCGGTATGGGCATTGCGGTCGACAGCACCGCTGGCGAACGAGAACGCAAGACCCTGGAGCCATTACTCATTAACCCCGCAGAACGCCATGACATTGTGCTCGGTAAGTGGCTTGCGGCCAGCATATTCGCCGCGCTTGGCATGACAATGACACTGGTGCTTTGCATCCTTGCCTTGACCCAGGTCCCGCTGGATCAGATTGGCCTGAATTTCCATATCACCACACAGCAGATTTTATTGATGATCGTTGCAACTTTGCCGCTCGCTTTTCTGGCTACCAGCATGCAAATGCTGCTCGGTATATTCGCAAAATCCTTCAAAGATGCGCAAGGATATATTGGCATTCTAACAATGATGCCCATTATCCCAATGTTCTTCATCATGTTAAATCCCACCGCTACCATGGACTGGATGTACGCCGTACCCATGTATGGCCAACACCTGTTACTGGTGGAAGTACTCGGTGCCAAGGATGTTCCCGGCATCGCGTACATCTACTCAACCCTGTCTGGCATTGTACTCGGTGCGGCATTCGCGCTCGTTACCGCCCGGTTATTCCAACGGGAAAATATCATCTAACCAGGAGAACACCCATTAGCGCTAGCCTGCTTGCCCTACTTGATGACATCGCCACTGTGCTTGATGATGTTGCAGTACTGACCAAAGTTGCTGCACATCGAACCGCCGGTGTGCTGGGTGACGATCTGGCACTCAATGCCGAACAGGTTAGCGGTGTACGTGCCGAACGGGAACTGCCCGTGGTCTGGGCAGTGGCCAAAGGTTCAGCCCGCAACAAACTCATTCTGATCCCACTTGCCTTGCTATTAAGCGCTTTCCTACCTGGTTTGATTACGCCGTTATTGATGATTGGCGGTGCCTATCTGTGCTTTGAAGGCTTCGAGAAGTTGTCCGACAAATTTCTACACCCGAGCGAAGTAGAAAAAGTGTACAAGGAAGTGATCGATGCACTAAACGACCCCAATCTCGACCTTGCGGAATTCGAGGCACAAAAAATAAAAGGTGCCATCAGAACCGACTTCGTACTATCGGCCGAAATCATTGTTATTTCACTGGGAACCGTGCAGCAGGAGAGCCTGACTATCCTGGCAGGCGTGTTCATTAGCATTGGGATTACTATGACCGTCGGCGTCTACGGCCTCGTCGCTGGCATCGTCAAACTAGACGATCTCGGTATGCACCTGTTGGAACGCACCCGCGTCGTAGCCAGGAAATTAGGCAGTGCCATTCTCGTTTTCGCACCCTTTTTTATGAAATCACTAACTGTTGTGGGTACCGCAGCCATGTTTCTGGTCGGCGGCGGCATTATCGCCCACGGTCTCCCCGGTGGCGAAGCGTGGCTACATCATTTAGGGTCAACGGTACCGGTTATCGAGCCTGCGCTCACTTTACTCGCCGCTGCCATTGCCGGTATCGTTTTTGGTGCAGTGATCGCACCGCTGGTTCTAGCGGCTGAAGAAATTACTGGGAAATCACATCAGATTTCCCTGGAAGATATCGCAAAGGAGTATATACAGTGACCACCGTAGGCTTAATCCATCCAGGCGCCATGGGGGCGTCGGTTGGCGCCGCAGGTACCCACAACCAGCATCGCGTCCTCTGGGCGGGTCAGGGTCGTAGCGACGATACGCGGGAGCGAGCCACCAGAGGCAAACTGGAAGACTGCAACTCAGTCGCCAATCTCGTATCCGAAAGCGACGTCATCTTAAGTGTTTGTCCCCCACATGCGGCAGAGGATGTGGCAAGCGAAGTTATCGATTGCGGTTTTAAAGGCATCTTTGTCGAGGGCAACGCCATAGCACCGGCACGTAGTCACGGTATTGCGGATCGTATTACGGCCGCAGGTGCCAGGTTCGTTGATGGCGGCATTATCGGTGGACCCGCATGGCATAACGAGGCCCGCACCATGTTTTACCTATCCGGCGTCGATGCACCGGAGATTGCCACACTGTTTGAAGGCTCCCCACTAAATGCCAGCGTCGTATCAGACCAAATCGGTTCCGCATCGGCACTCAAAATGGTGTTTGCGGCCTACACCAAGGGTAGCACCGCCCTTTTAACTACAATCCTCGCGGTCGCAGAGAAAGAAGACGTACGTGCAAATCTCGAACAACAATGGGGTGAAACCTTCACTGAGAAGACGCACAAACAGGTCGCCGGGAACACCGCCAAGGCCTGGCGTTTTGCCAGTGAAATGGAAGAAATCGCCGCGACTTTCGCTGGCGCAGGTTTCTCAGACGGCTTCCATCTTGCAGCAGCAGATATTTTTTCGCAGCTGAAAGACTTCAAAGACAAACCCGCCACATCGATCGAGCAGGTGCTCGACAAACTCTCCTAAAATTCAGGTGAAAATAATTTGAATAACTCGCGACCTGTTGCATTCAATAGTTATATGGATATGAAAGAGAATTTGTGAACGAAGCCAGCGCCATACGCTTGTGTCTGAAATCTAGAGACCCTAGAGGCTTCGAGTTCCTTGTTCAGCAGTATCGTCGCGAAGCTTATTATCATGCCATCGGTTTTCTAAACGACCCGGCAATGGCCGAAGATATTTGTCAGGAATCGTTCGTCAAAGCCTACATCAATATCCCCAAGCTGGAATCGCTGAAGGCATTCTATCCTTGGTTCTACGTCATCCTGAAAAACTGCTGTCTGAGCTATTTACGCTCAAAGCGCGAGCATGACGAAATCCCCGAAGTTATCGATGAGTCCAGTGACCCGGCAATGCTGGTCACAGGGGACGACAGTAAACAATCGGCGTGGCGCGCGCTACAAAAACTGAAACCAGAGTTTCGCGAGATACTCATACTCAAACACCTCCAGGATATGTCCTACGAGGCCATCAGCCAGATACTTCAAATACCCAAAGGCACCGTGATGAGTAGGCTCTACCATGCCAGAAAAGCGTTCAAGCTGGCATTTGATAAAGGAGATTAGCGATGGACGACGAACACGATAAGGAATTACTTTCCGGACTGATTGATGGAGAACTTTCACCGGAAGAAGCCAACACTGTGAACAGGCATTTGTCCCGCTCCACCAGCTACCGCAAGGAATACGAAAGTCTATTGGCAGACACATCGAAACTTGATGGCCTATCGTTCCGCGAACCGCAAGATGAGGCGTTGCAAGGTTTCTGGCGCCTGCCCTTTAGTGGCTTCGCCCGGCATGCAGGCATGGTACTGGTGATTACTGGCTACCTGCTATTTTTTAGCTATGGTTTTTTTGAGTTTTTAGCCAGTGATGAAAAAGATTTCGTCAGTAAATTTGGTGTCGCCGGAATGGTGATTGGTATGCTGATATTATTATGTATCGCGTTGATTGAACGTTTCATAAGTTACAAAACTGATCCCTACAAGGAAATTGAGAGATGATCACAACCACCACAGAAACTATTCACGGTAAACAAATTGAGAAGACCCTTGGCCTCGTCCGCGGCAACACGATTCGGGCCCGTCACGTTGGCAAAGATATTATGGCAGCAATCAGAACGCTGTTTGGCGGCGAAATCATCGAATATACCAAGCTGATGGCAGAGGCCAGAGAGCAAGCTCTGGACAGGATGGAAGATGAAGCAAAACGCTTGGGGGCCAACGCCATTGTCGGAGTCCGATTCTCCACATCGGTGGTGCTCGGCGGCGCCGCAGAATTACTGGCCTACGGCACCGGGGTCGTGATCAGTGACGACTAACGCTTCAGCACAGCCAACATATCAGCCACGTTGGTAAACTTTACGCGCGGCCGGTTTTGAGCTTCACCGTTTTTAATTTCCTTGGCGTCAATGCGCTTCCAGTCATCAAAGGTAATAGTCTCCGGTTGCCTTTCGTGAACTAGCATATCGACTGCCTCACGGCTCGCATCATCAGGCTGTAGGATCTTTCCGGCCACCAAGTCTTCTATCATGCATTGCACCGTCTCCTGAGCATCAGTTTTGTTGGTACCAATCACACCAGTAGGGCCCCGTTTAATCCAGCCAGCGGTATAAAGACCGGTCACCTGCTCACCTTCAGTCGTTTGTACACGACCTTTTTCATTGTCGATCGTGCCCCAGCTTTCATGAAATGGCACCTCTGGCAACGGCACACCCTTGTATCCCACTGAGCGGAATACCAGACCTGCGGGTAATTCCTCGACAACGTCTGTAGCGCGAGGCCTTACCGAACCGTCATCAGACATATAGGCTTCATTTTTGACTAGCTTAACCGCCCTAACCTGGCCATCCTCACCCAGCAATTCAACGGGCGACACTAAAAACCGTACCGTCAGCAGCTTTGACTTACCGGTACGCTCCCTTGCCGCATAGTCAGTAATGTAGGCAATGTTTTTCTCGGCATTCTTGTCCGGATTCGCTTCCAGGTATTGTAGGCTGTGGACATCTACTAACGCCTCATCGGAGAGCACTGTGACATCTGAGTCAAGCAACTCACCCATCTCTTTGATTTCCGGTGGTGTAAACGCAGCCTGGGCAGGGCCACGCCGACCGAGTAAATAGACCTGTTTCACTTTACTGGCACGCAGGGCTTCAAGCGCATAGTCAGCCATATCAGTTTCGCGAAGCTCCTCCGGAGTCTTCGACAATATTCTTGCCACATCCATGGCGACATTTCCCATGCCAACGATCGCGACGCTTTCCTGGCTCAAATCAAAATTCAGGTTGGCAAAATCTGGATGGCCGTTATACCAGGCGACAAACTCCGTCGCGGAATGACTGCCAATGAGATCCTCACCTGGAATATTCAGATTGCGGTCAACAGGAGCGCCGGTTGTGAATATAATCTGGTGATAGCGGGCTGTTAAGTCAGCAAGTTTGATATGCGTGCCATACTCTACATTACCAAAGAAACGGAAATTCGGATTTTCTGCAGACTTCTCATAAGCTCTCATGACCGACTTGTCTTTCTGATGGTCCGGCGCAACACCAGCACGAACCAAGCCGAACGGCGTCGGTAATCGGTCAAACATATCCAGTTCAACAGTCAGGTCTTTGTGTTTGAAAAAGTTACTAACCGTATAGAAGCCCGCCGGACCCGACCCGATGATAGCGACCCTTAAGGGGTTGGGTTCAGTTCCTATTTCAGGCATCTAAGAATTCCTCAAAACAAAGTATGGAGATTATCAGATTCCGATCAGCGACTACCACACCTATAGGTCAATAAATGCAAAGGAAACTCTCGATCAGTGCCATGGAATAACGCATAATTTGCCCTGCCAAGTTATGGCTACCAACCGATACAATGAGGCAGACTATTGACTAACTTAGCGGTGACCGGGAACGTCACCCTATCGAAAACAGAGCAATGGCTTGCAAAGCCGGGTGTCCGACAGGAAGAGAAGTCACTCACTGCGCTACTGTTTAGTCATATGTTTCTATCCGGTCTTGCCATCGGCATGACCCGGGTCTATGCCATAATCTCCAATATGAAGTTGCACCCTAAACCTCTATGTTACTAACCATCGAAAAGGTCCTGATCCTAAAACCCATGAGTATCTTCTCGTCGGCGCCAGAAGCTCAGCTCGTTGACCTTTCAACGATTGTAGATTGCGTTAAATACGAGGCAGGTGACATCATTCATGTGCTCTGCGACTACACCCGTGAGAATCTCACCAGAGCTGGCAAAACCTAGAGGTATGACTTTCGCTGAAAATCTACTGGTCTGGTTCGATCAGTTCGGTCGCAAAAACCTCCCCTGGCAACAAGACATAACGCCATACCGAGTATGGGTTTCCGAAATCATGCTGCAACAGACGCGGGTAGCAACGGTTATCCCTTACTTTGCACGCTTCCTGGAGGTGTTCCCAAGCGTTGATATGCTTGCCGCTGCAAGTGAGGATGAAGTTCTGCATCAATGGACTGGGCTTGGCTACTACGCCCGCGCAAGAAATCTACACAAAACCGCGCGCCAACTGATGTCGGACTTCAATGGAGAGTTTCCTCTTAACGTCGAACAACTCGTGACCCTACCCGGTATTGGACGCTCTACAGCAGGTGCCATCGTTGCTATTTGTAGTAACCAACACGCCGTGATTCTAGATGGGAATGTCAAACGGGTGCTGGCGCGCTACTTTGCAATCCCGGGATGGCCGGGAGAAACCAAAGTGGTTAATCAACTGTGGGAAAAAGCCACCACCCTAACCCCTGTGATCCAGGTCGCTGACTATACGCAAGCCATTATGGATCTCGGCGCCACACTGTGTTCCGGCAGTCATCCCGATTGTGATGCCTGCCCATTTGTCACTGAATGTGAGGCGCATCTGGCGGGGGAAGTTGAAAACTATCCCGGAAAGAAACCTAAAAAGGTTCTCCCCATCAAAAAAACCTGCATGCTGGTTATTGAAAATGAGCATGGGGAAATCCTGCTGGAAAAGCGCCCATCGTCAGGACTTTGGGGTGGGCTCTGGAGTTTTCCTGAAACAAAGGTCATTGATGACTTCATGGGTTCCTTAAACGTCAAGACCTTTGACACAAGAAAACTACCGGCCTTTCGCCATTCGTTTACACATTTTCACCTACAGATTGCACCCATCCATATTCGAATCAGAGAGGTCTTACAGGTCACAGAGAATGATCGACTATGCTGGTACTCCAGCGAAGCACCTTTGGAGATTGGCCTAAGCCGCCCAGTGACTAGGATCCTCGCAGCCATTTAGATTCACCAGCACATCACGTACAATTTGGTTGTACTCATTAATAGAGCGACGTAATGACGCAAACCGTTTTTTGCACAAGGCTGCAGAAAGACCTACCCGGTCTTGAAGCACCACCCTTCCCTGGCCCCAAGGGACAGCAGATATTTGAAACTGTTTCCGTGGAAGCCTGGGGGGGTTGGCAGGAATTACAGACCATGCTCATTAATGAGAAGCATCTCAACCTCCGCGACAAAGAAGCACGTGAATTCTTAAACGAACAGCGCGATAAGTTCCTTTCAGGTGAGGAAACCGATCAGGCCGAGGGTTATATCGCGCCAGAGTAAGTGATTGCACTATCTAGGATATCGTTCGACCAATGGCATCGAGAAAAATCCTAATCATCGACGACGAACCCTGCATTATCGATAACCTGGTTTATGCACTCAGTCAGGAAGGAATGGATGCCGCGATTGTTCACAAGGGTACCGCCGGTCTAGCGTTACTTGCAACGCAACCCTTCGATCTTGTCGTGCTCGATATCGGTTTACCTGATGTGTCGGGCATCGATGTCTGTAAAGAGATCCGGCGAGTATCAAACATACCTACCATTTTTCTCACCGCTCGCAGCGATGAAATCGATCGCATCCTGGGGTTGGAACTCTGTGCAGATGATTACGTCACCAAACCGTTCAGCCCAAGGAAAGTGACGGCGCGCGTCAAAACCATATTGCAGTGTAGTGATTCCCCACCAGCACAAGATTCTGTGTTTAACGTATACGAAACCAAAAAGGTCATTCGCTTTAAAAACACCCGTCTTACGCTGACTCGATTCGAGTATGGCATCCTCGCCAAGCTGTTGAGCAATCCGGGGCAGGTATTTTTCAGGGATTCACTTCTAGATCAGCTCTGGTCAGATGATAGCGGCGCATCAGACAGAGCCATCAATGCTGAAGATATTGCTTTAGCTTTAATACTTGGCACATTGATGACCTTTGCCATGGTGACTGCGCTGATGGTCGTGACCAGAAATATAGAGCAGCTGCGCGTATTCGTTAACGGATTTTGGGAGCAAAGCGATAACGAGCCAGTCTGTCAGACTGCCACAAAGCAGGCTGCCAGCGTCTCCCTATGCTGACGTCAGCTTACTGATAATCTCAGCCTGCTGCGATTCGGGAATACCGCCGTATGCGACACTTGTGCGATCCACAAGATCTCCATAGCGATCGATAATCGCATCGGCGAGACCGTCCGATTCAGCTATGATGGCAAACTCCTTCATAATATCGTCGGTAATCAGTGTGCCCATTTCGTCCCAGCGCCCCTGTTTTGACATGGCATTCAATTCACCCTGTAGGTCACCGGCACCAATAGAATCCAAGACAGCTTTATAGGCCGGTGTCGAACCATAGAATGAAATCTGCTTCTTCATCGCGGTCGCTGCATTCGCCATGTCCTCTTCGGTATCACCGGTTACGACAAACCCTGGATACGTAATTTCAAAATCTTCACGCTGCTTTCCGGCCGCGGCCCAACCCCGCTGCAACGCTGGCAATGTTGTTTCGCGCATATATTTCATCGTGGTAAACGGATGGATGATGATACCGTCAGCAACTTCACCTGCTACTTCGGTCATTTTTGGTCCGACAGCGGCCAGAAAAACCTTAGGCGCACCATACTCATTATCCGTAGGAGTAAACATTGGCGTCATCAGGGTATGAGTATAATATTTTCCGGTGAATTGCAGTGGTTTCTGGTCATGCCACGCGCCCCAGATCGCTCGCATAGCCAGAATAAACTCTCGCATTCGTGCAGCTGGACTGGACCAGGGCATCGAGAAGCGCTTAGTAATATGCGGCTTGATCTGCGAGCCGAGGCCGAGAACAAATCGACCCTTGGAGCATTGATTAAGATCGTGGCCGATATTGGCAAGCGTCATCGGCGTGCGTGCAAAGGCAACCGCGATCGATGTCATGACCTGCACTCGCTCGGTGTTCTGAGCCGCGACCAATAGTGGGAAAAACGGATCGTGTGCTATCTCGGACGACGTCACGGCACTCATACCGGCATCTTCCAGAGCCTTCGCCTGTTCCGCCACCTTAGACAAATCTGTTGTTATGCTGCCATCTACTTTCATCGTTTTACCCCACCCTGTAAAAGACCGACAATCATACGGTAGCTCCACGCTAATGTCCTGATCAACACTTTGGTCTATTATTGATGCTTCTAACGAAGTTCGGAGTGCGGAAATGCCTGATCCTGGAACAGATGCCTAGCTTGCACAAATCATAGAAGACATCATCGAACCTGATCTACCAATCGTTGATGCCCACCACCACCTTTGGACCCGCGATTCAGACGTCTATGAAGTCGAACAGTTACTGGCGGATACCGGTTCTGGTCACAACGTCACCAAGACTTTTTATATGGAATGTGGCTCCCGCTACAGTGAGGAGGGACCGGAACACATGAAACCCATCGCAGAAACAGAGTTTGTACTGCAGCAGGTGAGCAATCGCGTAAATCTGATGGCGCAAAGATCGCCGGTATCATCGCCCACGCGAATCTTCGCCTGGGTGAAGATGTTCTCGAGGTTCTAGAGGCCCACTCGGAAGCCAGCGAGGGATTGTTCCGAGGTATACGCCATGCCGGCGCCTGGATGGACGAACCGTTTCCTTTTGGCCGCTCCGCCCGTGATGGTGCGACAGACCTATACGACCAAACTAACTTCAGGACGGGTATCAAAGTCCTTGGTCATCTGGGTCTTACCTATGACACCTATCACTACCATAATCGCAACCACGACTTTGCAAAGCTCGCCAGCGCCGTGCCAGACACACAGTTGATTCTCGATCACTTTGGCACGCCAGTGGGTGTTGGCCCCTACGGCGGTAAACAGCAGGAAATTTATGAAGCCTGGGCCATAGACATCGCTGAAATTGCCAAGTGTGACAACGTCGTCGCCAAGATTGGCGGCCTCGCCATGCCAGTCAATGGCTTCGGCTGGGATACACGCGACAGACCGGCTACTTCAGATGAATTTGCTGAGGCACAACGTTCCTATTTCTTACATACCATCGACTGTTTCGGTGTTGACCGCTGCATTATGGAAAGTAATTTCCCGGTAGATCGAGCCTCACTTTCTTACCACGTACTGTTTAATGGCCTGAAAAAAATCGTTGCGGATTTCTCCGACGATGAAAAGCATCAATTGTTCCACGGTACCGCAGAAAGAATCTACAACGTCTGACAGATAGCAGGCTTAAACAGGCGACAATTCTTTGTCTTCGCTGCGCACAAACTGATGACAGCTGGCGCATTGAAAAGATGAGGTTTGAATTTCTTTGGGTATACCATCCCTGGTTTCAGCCCTGGTCGTAATGCGTACGTCCATGTTTTGAACGACGCGACAGGATGGGCATAATTCTTGATTCATAGATCCCTCCACAATGGATATCTGAAGACAGTATACCCAATTAATTCAAATCGCTTACCCTGAATAACTGATGCCAATCTCACCTAAATTGTCCATCTGCAGCGTCACTTCATCACCCGGTACCAGGGCATGTGGCGCGATCATACTGCCAGTCAACACAATATCACCACGACGCAGGTACTCACCACTTGCTACCAGTGCTTCAGCGAGCCAGCATATCGGCAACACAGGATGACCAATCACATCGGCACCACGTCCAGACCCTACTTGCGAGCCATTAACAGACAGTCGGCACTCGCTTCCGGGTATATCAAGTTCACGCCAATTTAGAACGGGTTCGCCCAGCACCGCACCAGCATTAATGATGTTCGTGGATATCGACTGCTCGATGCTTCTTGGACCCAGACTGGGTCTGCGATCAACGATTTCAAAAGCGACCATAATCTCGCCCACTGCCGCGAAGATTCTGTCTTTGTCAAACGGACCATCAGTTATATCCTCGTTAATTCGAATACCGACTTCACACTCGACCAACAGTTCCATGTAATCTTCGACACTCAGCACCGCGCCTGAGGGCGAGACCGTTGATCGTAGAATTCTCCCGAATGCGGGCTCGGATATCCCAAACAGCTGCTGCATCTTCTGCGTTGCATAGCCAATCTTGTAACCGGCGTAGCCACCGACAGATTCGGCACGCAGATCCATAAATACCTTCTGGCAAGCATAGGCCTCCCCAATAGTCTGCGGAGCATAATCCTGGGTCATCAGAGAGTATTGCTGCCGTGCCTGGTGCTCTTCATTTAACAACTGTCCTGCAAGAACATTGTTCGGTAAATTTTTTGTCATCATTTTCGCAAAATATCAAGTAGGGATTCTCAGTATAACAAGCATACGAAAATCTCAGTCCAATCAGGTAAAAAAGGGGGAGGTTCGGTACGAGTGTCGTTGAATGTTTCCGCTGCCAGTGTATTCTTCATTTTTTCTATAAAAGAGTAGCTCATGGCTGGCAGTCTAATTTCCCCCATTGATACAACCGATGACGCGCTGGAACTGGTCGGTGGTAAAGGCCGGTCGCTGGCACAAATGACAAGGGCCGGTTTTGACGTTCCAGGTGGGTTTCTACTCACCACGACTGCATACCGTGAGTTTGTCACGGATAATTATCTGCAGACAAAAATCATCGAACTGGCCAGGCCCGAAATTATTGATAACAGAGCCTCGTTCGAGGCCGCATCAACAGCAATTCAAAAGCTAATTGGCGACCATGATCTGTCTGCCGAAACTACCGGACTTCTGCAAGATACCTATGCCGAGCTTGAGGGCAAGGATCCTGCAGTTGCAGTGCGTTCGTCCGCCAATGCCGAGGATCTACCTGGCCTGTCTTTTGCGGGACAGCAGGAGACCTATCTAAATATCAGTGGTGCAGAAACACTCATCGCAGCAGTAAGGGATTGCTGGGCTTCATTGTGGACACCGCAGGCTATCAGTTACCGCCACCAGCATGACATCGACCAGGACAGTGTAGCTATGGCTGTTGTGGTACAGATTATGGTACCCGCCAAAGTCGCCGGAATACTGTTTACTGCCAATCCAGCAACTGGCGGTCGCGACGAGATGATTGTCAATGCCAGCTTTGGACTCGGTGAGGCCGTTGTCGGCGGTCAGGTCACACCCGATACTTATATCGTTGATCGCGACAGTATGACGGTGAAAGAAACCATCATCGGCCCGAAGGAAGTGAAGATCATTTCAGATGGTACTCAAGGCACTCGGCTGGAAGACGTCTCTGCGGAGGATCGAGAACTGTCGTCGTTGTCAGACTCATTGCTGGATGAACTAACCGCGCTCGCGGTCAAAGTGGAGCAACATTTCGACGGACTGCCCCAGGATATCGAGTGGGCAATAGCTGCTGACAAACTGTGGCTGCTACAGGCTCGCCCCATTACCAACCTGCCCACCGATCCGCCAAAGGATGTTACCTTCCAGGAAATACCCGGCGCGCAACTGTACAAGCGCATGGCAGCAGAAATCATGTCGGAACCACTCTCGCCACTATTCGAGAATCTGTACTTGCGAGCCCTGTACGATACGCAAACCTGGCCCGACGACTGGGAATGGAAAGGCACACATACCAGAAACTATCTCAGTAATTTTATCATTACCACAGTCAATGGTTACGCCTACGCTGCCATCTACGTCGATCAGGGCGAAGAGTCCCGGGTACATTGGGAAAAAGTCAGATCCAAGCGGGGAAAATTGCCCTGGTATAAAACACTATGGGAACTGTTCAAGCCAACACCCATCGCTGCCATACAGACCGACAAGGTCAACGTAAACAACCCTAAGGGCGTTGGCCGGCTTTTGCTACTTGGAGAAATAAAAGACGGACCACAGCACTGGATATGGTTCCTTTATCAGTGGTGGCGCATGGTGCGCAAAGCAGACGTCATCAGAGTCTGGGAGAAACAAAGTCTCCCTAATTATCTTGAGTTGCTCGATCGTTGGCGACCGCTGGACCCGACCCAGGCCACCAATCAAGAGTTATTGCAGGGCATCACATCACTGACACTGGCCGAAGCCCGTTACTGGCATGTGCTGCGGGGTATCATCGGCGCCGCCAAGGGGAGCGACCAGGCCCTACAGAATTTTCTGATGCACAACGCACCCGATGAAGGTTTTAGCAGCGGTATCTTTCTTTCCGGATTCAAATCAAAGACGTTGGTCGCTGAGATGGACATGCGCGCCCTCGCAGAAATGATACGCAACAATCGCGCGATCTATGAACTCATAATAGTGACACCGGTTGCACGTTTCCTAGAGCAATTGAAGGCGCATCCCGAAGGCAAACAAGTCGCTGCTGCTATCGACAAATATCTGAATAACTATGGTAAACAGGTATTCGACCTGGATTTCGTTGAGCCGGCCCTGATCGAGGCGCCATTGCCCTTCATCACTAACCTGAAAGCCATGGTGTGCAATTCTGGATTCGATTTAATAGCGCGACAGAAGGAAGTCGCCAAAAAACGACGAGCGAAGTGGAAACAGGCTGTAAAATTCTTTTTCAAAAAACGCATTGAGTCTGATTCCGAAGCCTGGATGGGCGGCGGCACGGTTTCAAAGTCAGTCCTGCTTGAGTTTATCCGCCTCTACTGGACCGCACGGATCAACTATCCCACCCGCGAGGAAGCCATCTTTTATATGGGTAACGCATGGATGCTACTTCGGCCCTTCGCATTGGAACTCGGAAAACGACTCACTGACATCGGCACTATTAGCCAAGCCGATGATGTGTTTTATCTCACGGGTGACGAGTTACAACAAGCGATTAAAACCAGCGCTAACGAAAAAGCTCTGCCTGAACTGAATGATCGCGCCACAGCACAACGTCATCTAAGACAACAACGTCAACGCATGATGCAACCTGCCGCCATTCCAGAGGAGAATTCCCTGCCCTGGGGCACAGGTGACAAGTCCTCTTTCGACACCATAAAAATCAACGCTGACGACGCTAGCGTGATGCGCGGATTCGCAGTTAGTCCAGGGACTATTACTGGTGTTGCCAGTGTCATCATGTCGCCCGACGACTTCGACCAAATGAGACCAGACACAATACTGGTCTGCCCCCTGACAACCCCGGCATGGACCCAGCTCTTTCCCTATGCCAGCGGTCTCGTCACCGACATAGGCAGTATCACCGCCCACGGCTCAATCGTGGCACGGGAGTACGGGATTCCGGCAGTTCTGGGTACCGGTAATGGCACACGGCTCATTAAGGACGGTCAGATGATCACGGTTGATGGTGATAAAGGCACTGTGACCATTATTGAGGAGTGATCCAGTGCCCGAGCACCAGGGTGTATAAGCCTCGCGGCCATGCATCCAAGGGTATGATTTCGAGGCTCGAGAAAATTGCATCCGGTGAAAGTGAACAGCAAGACTATTTTGAGTCAATCGGTCTGCATCCCGATGCTATGCCACGCCAGATTCTAGCGATTATGCACACGGGCGACCGCAGCGAAGCAGTCAAAACAATCAAGGCCCCAACACTGGTACTTCACGGTGCGTGACGCTACCCTGTTGTCGCCACCACATGGCGAGCACACTGCGGCGCTGATTGAAGGATCGAAGCTGGTCATCTTCCAGGGCATGGGCCACAACATGCCGGAGGAAGTGGTGACGGATTTATTAAAGAATATGATTGAGCATATGGAGTCAGTTGATAGGGCTGCCCTATGAAAGTTGTCGCCGCAGGCGAATGCTGCCTTGATTATTACGATGGTGAGTCCGAGCCACGGCTCGGCGGCATCACCTTCAACTTCGCGCTACATGCGGCACAAGCTTTCCCAGACGCCGAGATTCACCTGCTCTCTGCTGTTGGAGAGGATGCTCGAACTGCTTTCACTACCAAACTGGAATCTGCTGGCATCCAACATGATCTAGCCCCAGTGGCAAAAACCCCATCCATTGGCATCCGGCTCGATGACAATGGCGAGCGCTCCTTCCACAGTTACGATGTCGGC
>Ga0302127_10000456_pt1 | contig 22517 bp, 18 predicted proteins | sample CB4_SCM_MG_FD_204452 | JGI IMG/M metagenome (GOLD analysis project Ga0302127, IMG submission 204452) | Marine microbial communities from Western Arctic Ocean, Canada - CB4_SCM | ecosystem: Environmental > Aquatic > Marine > Oceanic | place: Canada: Western Arctic Ocean | collected 2017-09-24
AAAGGCGACGACCGCGGTCGTCGCAACCACGATATCGCTGTTCAGCACAGACTTCATGTGATTGACGATTTTCAATTGATGTATTGATGGCTGCCCATCTATATAACTTAACACAACTATTACGCTACAAAGGAGGTAAGCATGCGCGGACGCGACGTCTTTCTTGATTCTCTTCGGTTGCACGGCGCAACTAAGATCTTTGGTAATCCAGGGACTACCGAAACGCCGTTGCTTGATAATCTGTCGGATTATCCTGACATCGAGTACATCTTCAATCTCTACGAGGCGGTAGCCGTTTGTTCTGCAGGTTTCTATGCCAGAGCGTCCGGTAAGACCGCAATCGCCAATATGCATGCGGCGCCGGGTCTAGGTAACGCAATCGGCATGATCTATGGTGCGCTCAAGAGTAATGCGCCGATGATTGTGACCGCCGGTGCACAGGATACGCGCATACGATTGCGAGACCCCCTTCTGGGTCACGATCTGGTGGCCATTGCCAAGCCTGTGACCAAGTGGAGTGTGCAGGTGGAACATGCCGACGAGATGGCGACCGTCATGCAACGCGCCTTCAAGATCGCCAATGAACATCCTAAGGGCCCCGTTTTTGTCGCACTGCCGATAAATGTCCTGGAGCAGGAAACTAAAATCGGTGCAACCACCGCAGGTGAACTGTCAACGAACGGTAAAGCCGATGCGGATGCGCTGTTGCAGCTTGCCGAGATGATTAAGACCAGCAAGAGTGTTGGGATCATCGCGGGAGACGACGTTGCCGAAGCGGGCGCAACTGATTCTCTTGTCGCGCTGTCAGAGAAAATTGGCGCCGGCGTCCATCTGGAAATAGTCACCAGTAGCGTACCATTTCCCGTTCACCACCCGCACTTTAGAGGGCGTGTAGGCTCTGATGCAGCCCAATATCATCGTGCGTTGGGGGGCTACGATCTTGTTCTGATGATTGGTGGTCCGTTTTTTGAAGAGGTTTGGCATACCGACGCGTCGCCATTTTCCGACGATGCGACCGTGGTGCAGTTGGAGCCAAGCGCAACCCGGCTGGCGCATAACTACCCATTGACGCTGGGTATTGTGGGCGAGATAAACAATGCACTAACGCAGCTTGTAGAACTTGTTGGGGAAGAGCCAGCGTACGCAGAACGCCGCGCGGCACTAGCAGAGATGTACGATGTGGCTGAACAGGCCGCCGCAGCGCGGTTCGAGACAATGAGGGACAAATCCCCGATGACCCCGGCCCGTGCACTCTATGAATTGGCGCAGGCAGTACCCGATGACGTGGTGCTTGTCGAGGAAGTCATTACGGCGAGCCAGGATGTGATGCGTAACTTCGACATTGGTGGCGTTCACGAATCCTATGGATGCCGTGGCGGTGGTATAGGCCAGGGTATGGCGGGTTGTCTTGGTACCGCGGTAGCAAGACCGGATCAGCAGGTAATAGCCATGACGGGTGATGGCTCGGCCATGTATAGCATCCAAGTGCTATGGACCGCCGCGCACTATAATCTGAATATACTGTTTATTATTCTGTCTAACCGTGAATACCGGGTCCTCAAGCACAATCTGGAACAATACCGGAGTCGCTTTGGTGTGCCGTCAAACAAGCCCTATAGCCATATGGATCTCACGCAGCCATTTCTGGGGTTTTCGGAAATGGCCAACGGCATGGGCGTTCCTGCGAAGCAGATTAGTAAACCAGATGAGATAGCCGGTGCAGTCGCAGAAGCACTCGCGACCGATGGTCCGTACTTGTTGGATCTCTTAGTGGAAGGCCTGGAGAGCTAGTGAAAATTGATGCCGGCATCAGTGCCGACATGTCGCACGTTGCCGGGGAGGCAAAGCGTAAGGAGGCAATGGGTTACGACGGCATTCGTCTGTCAGAGTTAAACCATGACCCATTTCTGCCGCTCACCATTGCCGCAGAGCACACCACCTCTATAGAGCTGGTAACGTCGGTTGCCGTCGCTTTTTCCCGTAATCCGATGTCCATGGCGCATCTGGCACACGACCTGAATGCCTTCTCGGGTGGTCGCCTGGTGCTGGGCTTAGGTTCGCAGGTCAAACCTCATATTGAGCGACGCTTTAGCATGCCCTGGCACAAGGCGGCGCGGCAGATGCGTGAGTATATTGCAGCCATGCAGGCTATTTTTGATTGCTGGTATGACGGTAAACGCCTGGATTTTGTCGGCGAGTACTATCAGCACACCCTAATGCCATCGACGTTTACACCCGATAATACGCAGGCAGGACGCCCCAGGATTACCCTGTCAGCGACAGGGCCATTGATGACCAAAGTCGCCGCGGAAGTTGCAGACGGTATGATCATGCATCCCTTCAACTCCGAAAAATACATCCGGGAAGTAACCCTGCCGGCGATCAAGGAAGGGCTCGCGAAAAGTAACCGAACCCTGGATGACTTTGAACTGGACTACGCGCCAATAATCGCGACCGGTGTTGACGAAGAAGCGATCGTCACTGCGCGCGAGGTCGCCAGAGATCGCATCGCGTTCTACGGATCAACCGAGGCCTACCGACCCGTGTTCGATATTCATGGCTGGGGTGAACTGCAAACCGAGCTCAATCAGATGAACAAAAGGCAGCAACAAAAAGACATGGCGAACCTCATTGATGATGAGGTACTTGAAACCATTGCCATCGTTGGTACACCGGATGAGGTCGTTGATGCCATGAAGCAACGCTTTGCCGATGTCATCGACAGAACCGGTTTTAGTGTGCCGTCACTGTCGGACGAGCAGCACACAGCACTCTTGGATAGACTGCGGCAGTAGATAGAGCCTTTTAGTCCCGATTGTATATCGTCACATCATCAGGAACCGCAACGCCAGCCTACATAGTGCCAAAGTATTTGGTGCCATAATCGACTTGTGATATTCATTTAGCTTTTACCTTGGCGTTCGGTTTGGCTTTTTGAGTCGCTTTGGTTTTGCTGCGCCCAGGTGTGCTCGTTACGAACGCTGCGCGCAGGGCTTTGTTCGCCTGGGTCTGCCAGCCGCGCCCACAGTCACGCATCGCGTCAAGCACGTCAGGGTCCAAGCGCATCGTGACCGACTTCTTGGTCACGGCCTGTTTCGGGCGGCCAAGGGGTTTTGCAGGTTTCATCACGGCGAAATCCTCGTCCGTGAGTTCGAATGTGTCTGGATCAGCGTCGATACCGCGCTGGATTTTGCGGTCCTCGGCAGTCGTTGGCCTGATTAATTTGCGCTTGCTCATATTTCGATATCTCCCGTCTGTTGTCCTTACGCAGGCTGATGATGTGACGATATCCATCTCGATCTGTGTAAACGACTAGGTATAGTCTGTCGCCAATCCTTCCGCTGCAGATCATTCGCGTTTCACCATAGTTCTCGCGAGTATCTTCTCGTGCTATCGCCGAATCCCAGCTAACGTTTGTTGCTTCGGTCAGCGACACGCCGTGCTTGTGAATGTTGCTTTCGTCTTTGGCGATGTCATACGAAATGTTCCCCTGTTATTGTACATACATTAAATGTGACAACATATCTTTTTTGTAAATACATTAATGGTAATCTAGGTAGGCTCGATCTGTTGTCCCTAGGTAAGGCATTGCGCAACTTTACGGCATTTTATTGTCAGGAGTAGTCGTTAATCACCGTATGGTCGTTAGGAATATTGCCATCTCTAGAAAGGCTGCGGATGTATAGTGGGTGTCCCGAACTTTCCGAACTTTGTATGATATGGATTATCTTGAAGAGCTTTACAAGCCAGTTGATAATCTGCTTTCTAAAGGAGCTTCCAAAGGTTCAGAGGTTCTTTTCAACAATTAACAAGGGTAGATAATGCCAGCGATTATGCAAAAGGACGGTCCGGTTGCCGTGACCGGAGTATCGGGATTTACCGGCGGTCACATGGTAAGAGAATTGTCTCTCCAGGGATATGATGTCAGGGCCTGCCTGAGGGATAGTCAATCCTGGAGAGGTCAGGATGCTATCAATTATCTAAAGACCCTGCCCAACGTAGAGATTGTGGATGGCTGCGACTTGTTTGAAGCGGGTTCTTATCACCAGGCGTTTGCAGGCTGTAGTTCGGTTTTTCATATTGCCACCGTCTCCAGTAATTCTTTGACAACCCAGCCCAAAGGCAGTGGCGACGTCAGTACCGATGTGTATGACGGTCTGGTGAAGGGGACGCAGAATGTCGTGGACGCAATCAATGCCAGCAAGACCGTAAAGCGATTACTTTACACCAGTTCTACCTCCGCTATGTTTAACGCAAAAATGGCAGACCCTGAATATCACTGGACTGAATCCGACTGGGCTAATGATGGTGTCTCGGAAGAATACTGGAACTCTCCCGCAGCTTCCTACAATCGTGGCAAGGTGGATACTGAAAACCTGATCAACAAGGCAGGAGCGGATAGTCAAGGACAGTGGGATGCTGTCAGTTTTATATCCGGGATGATCTGCGGCAGATTATTATTCAAGGCCCAGTTAGGACAGTGGACCGAGCAGATCGGAAGGCTAGCAGCGGGTCTGGAAGTGAACTGGCCAACGCCGAATAATGTCTACTATGACATGATTGATGTTCGAGATCTGGTGAAGGCCCATCGCCTGGCCGCCGAATCCAACGTGGACCATAACAACAGTCACGGTGGTCCCCGATATCTGCTCCATGGATGTGGTGAGCGTTCAACCCTGAGTCTGGGAGAAGATATTCCGGAAATTATCGAACGCTATTTTCCCGGATACAAAATGGGCACTGCCGATAATAGTGGCCAGGCAGATGACGTTAATCCACCCTGGCACAACTGGAATCATAGTTCGGACAAGGCAAAGGAACTGCTGTGTGCCACCATCAGACCTGTGGAAGAAACCATTCGGGATCTGGTGGAGAGCCAGATTGAACTGGGACTGATCAAGCCGATTTTGAAATAGCCTTCTGGTCTGTTGTGATGTAACTGATTGGGTTTAGGCCGCGGGGGCTAGATGAAATTGAAGCCTACGATAAAAAAGACTACGGCGGCGGCAATGTAAATCCACGAAGTTTCTTCCCTGACCTCCAGCACAGAATCTTCTGGTTTCCGAGGATTGTAGTGCACGATTACTTTTGTACCCTCTGGATAACGGGCAAGGTACTCGTTTACCTTACTTCGAAGGGATAGCTGCAATTGTCCGCCAACGCAAATCTTGTTGTTCTTACGCTGACGCCCACCAACTTCGTACTGATAAGTAATTTTGGCCTGGTACAGTGTGTTGGGGTTGTCGTAGGTCCGGAACTTGTGCCGATGCTTGATGAAATGATTTCTCCGTCAATACCTGGTCAGGAATCAGCAGTCTTCACACCTTGCCAGAGCGAGAACCTCCGCCATAGTGCCCGTGGAACCGTTAACATCATTGCGTAGCCGAGAAGTTGTGTCATGAGTTCGTTCACGGGGACTTATAAACCATAATAGACCGTCCACGAATTTCACCATTCTCCAGTGCGCGTACACCTTCATTGACCATATCCAGGCCCTGGTAAACGGTGGTAATCATCTTGTCGAGTGGTAGTTCACCGCGCTGAAACCAGTCGATATATTGTGGATAGTCAGTAGCCGGATGACTGGACCCACCAATTGATCCGATCAAATGTTTCTCACCTCCGGGAAACGCTTCGGGCGGTAGGACGACGGGTGCCATCGGGATGCCGACTATGACCGCGGTTCCACCTCTTGAAGCACCTGTTCGCCCGCTTCTGACCGCAGCAAGTGTCTGGGGTGTCGTGACCGGTCCGCCGATCGCATCGAAAGCAAACTCGGCGCCACCACCGGTTATCTCGTGAATTGCTGCCACTGCATCCGTCTCACTTGCGTTTACTGTGTGTGTTGCGCCAAATTCCTTTGCAAAATCCAGCTTTTCGTCAGTCAGATCAACAGCAATGATGGGATTGGCACCGGCGATCTTGGCACCAGCAATGACATTTATTCCGACACCACCCACACCAATGACTGCGACGGATTGACCTTTCTGTACCCCGGCAGAACCCATAACTGCGCCGACACCGGTAACCGTCGCGCAGCCGACGATGGCGGTTGCGGCCGCTGCAACATCCTTTGTCAGTGGTACGACAAGTTGCGCGTTGATGAGTGCATGCTCTGACCAGGTATTAACGCCGGCAGGTCGCTTTTCTCCCCGAAACTCAAAGCTGGTAGGAGGTAGCGCCGGACTGTCGATGTCTATATCGCGGGGCACCCAGGTGACGATGCAGTGATCACCCTCTTTAACATGTGTTACGTCACTGCCGACTTTGACAACAACCCCGGTACCTTCATGTCCCAGTAGTGACGGGGTTCTTGCTGTTGGACTGTGGATATGATGAAGCTGTGAATGACAGATGCCTGAGGCGAAATATTCCACCAGTATTTCGGGCCCCTGTGGGTCCTGCAGAATAATCTCTTCAACGGCCAGCGGCTGGTCATGTTCTACCAATACCGCTGCTCGAGTCGTTGTGGTCATATTATCTCTCCAGAAGCCAAGCAGACATGATACCGCCAATCATAGGCCGTCGGAATATGTGAGCTGTGCAGACTCTTCAGGAAGTCAGCCCAAATAACTGCCACCCAGGCACCTCACTGCGATTGTCAGTACGGTCAACCGACAAGCCAGTACCGCGCTGACTGTTTAGTGTTTGCTCAATCCCCCATCGTGACAAACCCTGCACGCCTTTCATGTCTGACATCTGCGCCATTGTAAAAAATTCGGCATTAGCGATTTCCACACCGTCCGCCAGCGCATCTCCCGACTGATAATCCAACCGAAAAATCATATAGATATTGGTGCTGGGGCCGCCCATATTACCTGCCAGGGCATGTCGAAAGGCGACCACATCACTGACGGTCGCGACGATGCCTGATTCTTCATGAACTTCTCGTTCCACTGCGGTGGAAACCAGTTCATCATGTTCGGCATAACCGCCAGGTATCTGCCAGGTACCTGCAAAAGGGTCTTGAGCGCGCTGTACCAGTAGCGCCTGTAGCTCACCATCAACTTCACGGGTCACGACGCCTGCACAACCAATAGAAAAATCACCAAAGTGAACAAACCTGCAATCCTCCGCTGAACAGGCCGGCCGGTCTCGACCACCATCATGAACCGTGGTTAGTGGCGAAGCGCATTTAGGACAATAACTAGGTAGAGACAATGCTAAAGCTCCCGAAAGAATTTGGGGCACTATAGCGATTGTCATTATTTTTCACCAGCCGCCAAAGCGATGCATGCACCGCCGTCTTGAATAGTTCAACCCACTCAGGGAGGAGTGAGGCGATATACCTGCGCCGCGGTGCCACTAAACATGGCGGTTTTTTCCGCTTCGCTAAGCCCCAGTGTCGCAGCAATCCGTTTGAACAGGTTCCAGCATGCTCGGTAGGAAAGACATTCACGGTCTACCGGAAAATTACTTTCGAACATACAACGTTCAGGACCGAAGGCCTCGATTGCATATTGGTACCAGGGCAACAATGTTTCACAAAAGAACTCTGAGTTCTTTGGTCGCTCTATTTGATGCATATGGTACGGCGGTTCCCAGTCACCAATTCTCATCTGGGCACCACCTACCTTCATGACCGTGTTAGGACATGCCGCAACTGCATCAATGCAACGCCGCCAGTCCGAGATGTCACTTTCATTTGCTGTGGGGTCAATGCGCCCACCCAGGTGATTAACGATAACCGTGGTTTCTGGAAATTTGTTAGCAAGGTCCGCTAGTTCAGGCAATCGAAGGTAGTCAGGTGACCAGTTGTCGTAGCTCAAGTTGTGTTTGCCCAATAGCGCGAATCCATCAAGGAACGTATCGTTCAGATCCCTTGGAAAAGCACTGCGAATACCTCGAAAGTATTCCGATGCGTGAAGGTGCGCTTCTAATACGGGTTCTACCGCGCTACCCAGCCGAAGATCTGCGGTGCCGAATATACCCGTGCAGAGTCTCACATCGCCGTAGATACCAGAACGGCTCATCGCGGCGACACCGTTAACAACCTCTGTTTCTCCAACACAGCGCATTTCAGGCGGACCGTCAGCGCGATAAAACGCGCCACACTGGGCGAATACCGTTTGCACGACATTGTGTCCAGACTTTGCAATATCTGTAGAGATTTCATCGCACAAATATAGCGCTTGCCTGAAACTATGAGATTCTCGGGGATCGCGGCGTTTGTCCCATAAATGGTGATGCGGATCAATGATTGGAAGGTCTGGTTCCAAAACGGCCTCGGGTTCTTCCCGTACCATCCAGGACTCTATATCGCTGTTGTCTTGTATTATGTTCATGAGTGTTGTCCTACCTCCTATAGATGTTGACGCTGGTTACGTTTACGCCGCTGATCATCGAGGCGCCAATTGTTGGTTGATTTCAGGACTATATAGATTGGTTGCCTGCCTCGCAATTTAGTACGGCATTGAATTTGGTCTGTATCTTATCTAGGCTTGTAGGACTGAACCGTAAAAAGGCAACAACCATGGCGAAGAAAGCTGAGTGGTATTACTTCCGAAAGGGCTGAACAACCTGCACCAAAGCATCCAAGTTCTTGGAAGCCAATAAGATCGCAATTGCTGAAACCGTATCGGCGAACACCAAACTGCAGGCGGTTGATGCAAAAGACATGCTGACCTCCGCGAGCAAGTTGATCGCCATGAAAGGCAAGAAAATAGTAGAGTTTGATGTAAAGAACAGCGTTAGTCAGGACGCGGTGCAGGCGATGCTCGGTCCAACCGGCAATATGCGTGCCCCGACCCTTAGGGTTGGGAAGTCGTTGTTAGTGGGATTCAACGAAGAAGTGTTTAGTCAGAAGTTCGGCTAGGGACCTTTCGGTAAAAAGGTGCCCGTGCCTTCACGGGCTCAAGCAAAGACCAGTCACCCTGTTCAATGTCGTGGCCGCCAGGGAATGGAGGTGTCGACTTGAGACCAATAGTTTCCAATACGCGCCCGTCTTGATAATAGGCTGTTGCCGTTGCAGTAATCAGGTGTTGCAGGAGAGCGTAGTTAATCTGGTCTCGTAGTAGCGTTGTTTTATCGACCTGGCTCAGGCTCAAAAAATCTGGACCATGACGTTCTTCGGCCAGTGCCTGTAGATCATGTAACTTAGGTTTCAGGGTCGGTGCCAGTCTGATGATGGAGACCAGAATGTTGTCGAATATGCGCTCATCGTCTGCACCGGGGATACCGTATTCACTGCTCGCTGGGATCAGTAGGCCGGCAATTTCGCGCAGCAGCTGACGTTCGTCATCCGAATAGGGATTGTCGCTGCCAATGACATTACTCATGTGAGTGCTCCTAATCGAACAGGTTGGCAAGGCGTTGCTTCATGTTATCAGCAACATATAAGGCCAGCGCCTGAATAGTGCGCGTTGGGTTTACGCCGGCGCCTGTGACGAAGATGCTGCCGTCAACAATAAAGAGATTCTTGACGTCGTGACAGCGCCCCCATTCATTCACCACAGAGGTGGCAGAGTCGGTGCCCATTCTTGCAGTACCCATGAGGTGCCAGCCACCTCCTGCGATGGGTGCTGACGACTCGATATTGGTTGCGCCGGCTGCGGTAAGTACCTCAGCTGCTCTGGCTATCGAGAAATCCAGCATGTCTTTACTGTTGTCACTCAGGGTGTAGTTAAGTTTTGGTGCCGGGATACCGTCAGTATCTTTAAGATCAGGATCTAGGGTGACGGTGTTGTGTTCTTCGGGTAGGTCCTCGCAGATAGCGACCATACCTGTGACGTGATTAACGACCTCACGATAGGTGCGGTGATGATCCTCTCCCCAGGCGACTCGACCGGAGATCATGTTGTTGACAGCGGTACCAATAGGCGCATGGCCGCGTATGCATTCGTAGGTGAAGCCACGAACGAAGCCGCGTGATAGATCGGTTTCGTAAAACTCCTGGCTCCAGATACTGTCCTGAGGGCCCCTTACACCATCCAGCTCGTCCGGAAACGTCCCGTAGATTTGCGAATAGGGATGGAACATCAGATTCTTACCGACCAGACCGCTACTATTAGCGAGACCGTCGGGGAACAATGTTGATTTGGAGTTGAGCAATAGTCGGGGTGTACCCACACCGTTGCAGGCAACGATAACAACTTCTGCATTGATTCGTTGTTCATTGCCGTCAGCATCGTAATAGATCGCTCCGGATGCCATCCCCTCATCGTTAACCGTAATTTCTCTGACCCGGCATCGTGTTCTTAATTCGACACCTGCGCGTATGGCGTGCGGCCAATAGGTGATGTCGGTGCTGGCTTTGGCACCTTGAGCACATCCGTACGTACAGGCGCTGAGATTGATACATTTGTCACGACCATCGTAAGGCTCGGTTGCAACGGCGCTATCAGACGGCCACCAGTGCCATCCTTTGGCATTAAAACCCTGGGCAAGTTTTTCACCGGACTTGCCGAGTGGCAGTGGCGGCATAATCGCGGGTTTGGGAGGATATGCCGGGTCTCCTGCGAGTCCAGAGACGCCCATCATACGATCATTCTCATCGTAATAAGGCTCGAGAGTTTCGTAATCGATCGGCCAGTCATCCGCGACACCGTCAAGCGTCTTCACACAAAAATCCCCTGGGTGGAAACGCGGGAAGTGTCCGGCATACAGGACTGTGCCCCCACCCACGCCATTAAAATTGGCGACTGCTATGGGTGAATCATCGTTGTTTACTGGATAGTCGGTGACTCGGCCGCGCGCGTTTGGGTCAAAGCTGAATTCACCGGCGGCCCGGGATTCCCAGTCCATATGGGCGCTGGGATATTCCGATGGATTCGTCCAGTCACCCTGCTCCATACAGACGATATGCATGCGGGTGTCGGCGAGGCTCCAGGCAATAGCAGCACCGGATGCGCCGGCTCCTATTATCAATACATCGACGTGGTCATCGGCCATTGATGAACTTTTCCATTGTGAAAGCGAAAGATTATCAGCTTCCTGGTGTTTAGTGAAAAATTTCTAGTAGGCTGCATGTTAGTATTTGGGCTATGCCACGCTTTGCCGCAAACCTGTCGATGATGTATCCGGAATTTGAACTTCGGGAGCGATTTGTAGCGGCCCATAACGATGGCTTCACTGCAGTTGAATTCCTGCAGCCCTATGGGGAATCCGTAACCGATCTCACATCCTGGCTCGGTGACAATGCGCTTGAGCTGATTCTGGTCAACACCCCCATGGGCGATGTGCGCAATGGTGATCGTGGCCTGGCGGGATTGCCAGGCAGGGAATCTGAATTCCGCGCAGCTTTTGAGCTGTCCTTGTCCTACGCCGTTGAGATCAATATACCCATGATTCATGTGATGGCTGGTGTTGTGCCCGAGGGTGTTCCCCAGCAAGCCTGTGCAGAAGTGTTAGTAAAAAATTTACAGCAGGCTGCGGCTGAAGCCGATCGTCATAATATCCGATTGATGTTGGAGCCACTGAGCAACGTGGACGTCCCCGGTTATTTGTATTCGCGAGCCGATGAGGCGCGTGTACTGATCGATAGCATTGATCGCAGTAACGTACAGCTACAGTACGATTTATATCATCTGCAAGTGTCAGCGGGAAATCTTGCGACGGGTCTGCGGTCGCACTTCGATGTTATTGGGCATATTCAATTCTCCAGCGTGCCGGGGCGTCATGAACCACAGTATGGTGAGGTCAATCTTCCCTATCTATTCAATATGCTGGATGAGATGGGCTACGCGGGCTGGGTGGGTTGTGAATACCGGCCGAAGGCCTCAACCTCAGCCGGCCTTACCTGGGCGCTACCCTACGGGCTCGGGGCTGGTTAAATAGTGTATTCTTCGTCGTTCCAGATAACGAAGAGAAAAAAACGCAATGGATTTCGGTGCTCAGATTACCCTTAGTCGCAATACATGGGACAGTGTTCACGCTGTTGTAGATCGAATGGAAGCAGGTCGATGGGCAAGTGTCTGGTTCGCAGATCATTACCTGCCACCCCCTGGCCGTCCCGAAGAAGAGCACCTAACAACTCACGAAGGTTTTACCGTGGCTGCTGCTATTGCAGCTTGTACTGAAAAACTGCGTATTGGTCACCTGGTGCTCGGCAATACCTATCGCAATCCGGCATTGGCCGCCAATATGGCAGCGACCGTAGATCAGATCTCCCATGGTAGATACTGTTTTTCCCTGGGTGCCGGGTGGTTTGAGCGCGAACATGTGGCCTATGGGTGGGACTTTCCTTCGATGAGGGAGCGTCAGGATCGACTTGAAGAGGCGGCCAATCTCGTGCGTCAGCTGTTTCGCTCTAAAGAATCCGTGACTTTCGATGGCGCGTACTACCAACTGAATAATGCACCGTTTTCTCCAGGTTCCTATGGCGACCCAATACCCATCATGATTGGCGGCACCGGACCCAAAAGAACACTGCGCACGCTCGCGAAGTACGGTGATATTTTCAATCTTGATGGTTGGGCTGGGCCTATGACAGCGGAACACTACCATTCAAAAATCGCCATCCTAACGCAACATTGTGAAAATGTTAGCAGGGACATCGCAGAGATTCGCAAAACCGTATTGATGCCAACCTTACTCTCGGATGATAAAGCGGCTGTTGATGCATTCCGTCAGTTTCGTAATCTTAAGGAAGGCTCCGCCATCGGCCCCAAGAATTTTATCATCGACCGAATCGGTGAAATGGTTGATGCCGGCGTTGATGAGATCATGATCGGCGGCATGGTCACGGACAATCCCGATGACTATGTTAGATTTGATGAAGAGGTACTAAGTGCGTTCTCATAAACTCGTGTAAGTGACTTCATCCAACAATCATAGCGCCATAGGAACCGAAGCACGCCGGCTATTGCAGCTGGCGTTGCCGTTAATGGGCGCGCAGTTGGCACAGATGGGCATGGGTGTCACCGATGTCATTATGGCAGGGCACTATAGCTCCATTGATCTTGCCGGGGTGATGCTTGCGACCAGCGTCATGTGGCCGGTGACCATGTTGTTAATGGGTGTTGTGCAGGCGGTGACTCCTACCATCGCGCAGCTAAATGGCGCCAACAAACATGCCGAAATTGGCGAGGTACTTCGGCAGGGTCTATGGATGGCAATACTGGGCGGTTTGGTTGCATCCCTGGTGTTAATCAACATCTCGCCCTTCTATCGATTTTTAGGCGTTGACCCGAGTGCCACTGCCATATCGATACCGTATTTAAAGATGACCGCCTTCGGTGTTCCAGCGTTGATGTGTTTTTACTGCCTGCGTTTCTTAGCGGATGGTACGGGTTATACACGACCCGCTCTGTTTATCGCGGTCAGTGCATTGCTTTGTAAGATTCCGCTTAACTATATTCTCATTCACGGACACTTCGGGCTACCCGAACTCGGTGGTGTAGGCTGTGGTGTTGCCCAGGCGATTGTGATGTGGGTGCAGCTGATACTGATTTTTCTGGTGGTCTCCCGTAAAAGATTTGATCACACCCAATGGATGCAACACTTTTCCTGGCCAGAATGGCGACGCATTAAACCACTGCTTGTGGTGGGTGTTCCCATTGGGCTGACGCTATTCGCGGAAATCGGGCTCTTTTCACTGACCACGCTGCTGATTGGTCGTTTCGGTGCAGAATTCGTCGCATCCCACAGCATCGCCATGAACATTAACGGCTTACTGTTCATGTTGCCCTTTGCGCTGGGTATGGCGGCAACTATTCGTATTGGCTACCATGTGGGGGCGGGTGAGATTATACCGGCAAGGACAACGGCAGCAATTGCGATTGTGTCTACGGTAGTATTTTCTATCATCGGTGCCCTATTTATTCTGGCTACGCGAGAATATTTGGTAGCGATCTTTAGCAACGATCCGGTAGTACGTGAGCTGTCTTTCTCGTTGTTGTTATTTGTTGTGTTTTTTTTGGTTTTTGATGCGACCCAGGCTACGGCTATCGGTTGTCTTCGTGGTTACAAAGATACGCGAAGACCGCTCATCGTCGCGTTGTTCAGCTATTGGGTCATCGGGCTACCGCTCGGCAGCGCACTCGGATTTGGCTGGTTTATTGACCCCATGGGGGTTTATGGTTTCTGGATTGGCCTCAGCGCGGGCCTAGGGGCTGCAGCCTGTCTGCTTTGTAGCCGTTTATGGCATGTCAGCAAGAATGAGGGGCTGATTCGCTCGCTGGCGGGTTAGCGTCGATATTCACGTCCAAATCCTGTAAGATTGTGGAGCTTAAAATGGCCTGAAAGTTCGACAACACCCGTTTCCTCGATTGACTTCCCTTAGGTATCCTCGAGCACGTCAGCGTTCGAATTGCTCAGGATATAAGGAATTTCATGAAGATTAGCAAACACTCGGTCGTGTCCATTCATTTCGAGTTGACGAACGATTCAGGCGAAATGTTGGATTCGTCCGAAGGCCAGGGTCCTCTGACTTATCTGCATGGCACGGGTTCACTGATACCGGGTTTGGAGCGGGAACTTGAAGGCAAGCAGGTGGGCGATGAATTGACCGCAGTTATCACACCGGGTGATGGCTATGGAGAGCAGGATGATACGCTGACTCGGGATATACCCCGGTCTGCATTCGGCGATGTTGAAGACCTATCCCCCGGTATGCAATTTCAAGGCGGCGGCGAGGGTGAAGCACCGCATGTTTTTACGGTCACTAAAATAACGGGTGATCAGATTACGGTAGACTGTAATCACCCTTTGGCAGGCATAACACTTAATTTCGACGTCAGTATAGAGAGTATTCGTGACGCGACGCCGGAAGAACTCGATCACGGTCACGTACATTAAAGTAAGTGCACACTAAATAAAGTACATACACATTAATTACAACTAGGTAGGAAATATGGCGACTAAAACTAAACAATCGGGCCCCACCTCAGGCGAACTTCGCGAAAGTCTTGAAGAAGATGTGCAGGCATTTCTTGCCTCAGGTAAGAAAATCACATTGATTCCGAATGGCGTCACCGGTATAGATAGCACTAAAGGTACAAAAAATATTGCGCTTGGGCAGGCTAAAAAGCGCTAGCGAGTTTTTCTGGTTGGTATCGCGATAAGAGGATCATCCGGCCACGGATGTTTAGGATACCGACCTTTCATTTCTTTTTTTACATCAAAGTAAGAACTTTTCCAGAACCCGGCAAGATCCTGGGTGACCTGTAGTGGTCGACCCGCGGGCGACAGTAAGTGTACCAGCAGCTTAACGTTACCGTTGGCGATGCTGGGAGTTTCAACGACGCCGAACATTTCCTGTAGTTTGACTGCCAGAACAGGCGGACTTTCACCATAATCAATTTTGATGTTTGAACCCGAGGGCACTTTTATGCGTTCCGGGGCAAGCTTGTTGAGCTGTGATAATTGTTCGAAGGTAATTAGAGATTTTAGAATCTGCAAGACATCCAGTTTCTTGAAACCATTTAATGTAGTGATTGGCCCAAGGTATGGCCCAAGCCACCAATCAACATGGTTAAGTAGATAGTCATCGGACAAATCTGGCCAGGTAGATTGCGATTCAGCGCGTAGTAACATAACCCGGCGACGAAATTGTTCGCAGTCGCTGGTCCAGCGCAGTAGATCAAAACCACGTTGCTGGACGAGTTCAATGAGCGCTGATTGTTTCATCTCAGCATCGGGTTCGACTGTTTGTCTTTCTAACACCAGTGCGCCGATGCGTCTTTGTCGTTCCGCCGTGAAACGATTTACTTTCGAATCCCATTGCGCATGGCTAACATCATTGACCAAATCTGCCAGAGGTCCTTCGAATAACTGTGGATCGAGGGGCGCGCCGGAGTAGATAACATCACCCTTACCACCCCCACCCATTTCAGCGACAGCGAGCCATCTTGCCTTACCAATACTATGCGGCCCGGTGAGATTGGCGCTACGACCGTTAGCGAGTTGATAGCCGCCGGTATGACGTTTCCGGGCAATTCGATCGGGGTAAGCACACGCCAATAGATAGGCGATGTAATCTGTTGCGGGTAGCGCTGGCGTATCGGCGTTGCTGTAACCGGCAAGTTGCTTAGCAAACTGTTTGGCCAACTCCTGGGTACGATAGACCCAGCCGCGATGCTGTGTGCTGATTTCCCCGCTGAGTGCCGAGATTCGATGTGACATGTCCGGCGTCTCACGGGTGAAGGGATCCCTGTCCGACAAGATTGCCGCGAGGTAAGTAGCAGCTTCGAACAGTGCTTTCTCGCCAACGGCGCGTAGTAGCATATGTGATAGGCGGGGATGGGTCGCGAGTTCCAGCATGGCCTGGCCGTGCTCAGTTAGCGTAAACGCATTGTTTGCATCCAGAGCCCCCAGCATCGCCAGTAGATCTTTTGCCTGACTCCAATTCCCGGGCGGTGGCGTTTCCAACCAGGAAAGTTCCGCGGGATCACTGACCCCCCAATGCAATAACTGCAATACCAACGGGGACAGATCAGCATTACGAATCTCCGGTGTCGTGTGCGTTGCGAGTTCAAGCTGCTGGCCTTCCGACCAGAGCCGATAACAGCGACCGTCTGCGAGGCGCCCGGCACGCCCGGCACGTTGCGTTGCAGACGATTGCGAAATCGATACCGTCTTAAGTCGAGTCATCCCAGTGTTAGGGTCAAAGTGCGGCTCCCGGGCAAGACCGGTATCAACGACCACATCAACGCCAAGGATAGTTAGACTGGTTTCAGCAATATTAGTAGCCAGTACAATTTTTCGTTGGCCGCCGGGCTCTGGTGCAATAGCAAGTTGCTGTTGCTCGATAGACAGATTGCCATACAGTGCCCTGATGTTGATGTTGGCATCCTGAATTTTCTCGGCAAGACGCTCGGCGACTCTGCTGATCTCCCCCTGGCCGGGCAAAAATACCAAAATGCTGCTGTCTGGACTCTCATCAATAGCCTGCAATACCACGGGTATCGTGCGATCCACTATACGATCGCGCATTTGTCTGGCGCCGGTATAAGTAATAGCAACGGGAAACTGTCTGCCCTCACTCGTCACCAGTGGAGCATCTGCCAACAACTCTGCGATCCTTTGACTGTCCAGGGTAGCGGACATGACCAGAATCTTTAGAGGGTTTTCCTCGGGGCGAAACAGGGCGCGGCCATGCAGTGCCAAAGCTAGTCCCAAGTCAGAATCAAGACTCCGTTCATGGAACTCATCGAAAATAACCAGGCCAACATCCTCAAGGGACGGGTCGGACTGCAGCATTCGTGTGAATACCCCCTCAGTAATCACCTCAATAATCGTGGATGGCCCAACGCGGGTATCTAGGCGCATTCGATAACCGACAGTGCCTCCCGGGTTCTCGCCCAGCATGTCAGCCATTCGATGGGCAGCGTTTCTGGCGGCGATGCGTCGTGGCTCTAGCAGTAGAATCTTCTGACCGTTCAGCCATGGTTGATCCATCAATACCAGCGGTACTACCGTCGTTTTACCAGCACCTGGTGGCGCTTGCAGCACGAGTTCGTGGCGCTCGCTAAGGTGTCGCTGAATATCGTCAAGTACATCAGAGATCGGTAATGCGGTATAGATGTCGGTCATCTCCTGGGCCCGCAAACAGATTAATTCAGATTGCGTTTTGGACTATAGACCCCGTCATTGAAGCCATCGAAGAAGGCCGCTAACAATGGGTGGTCGATATATTCGCTACCGCCATAGGTCTCAAGATTCTGCTCCGCGACATAGGTAGTATGGTCGGCCCCATCTACCAGCACGTGATACCAGGGTTTATCTCTGGGCGGCTTTGACTTTGCCATCTGCTCATACCACGCTTCGGTGCCAGCAAATGTCGGATCCACATCAAAGATGACGCCACGGTAATCGAATAACTTGTGGGTTACCTGCTGACCCATGAAAAAGTGTGCTGTGTTGCTCATTGCCGAGATCACCGTTATGTCTTGATTATTATTGTAGCAGGGAGAGTGGAATCCGGTTGATGGAGTAATAAGGGGGTAGACCAAGTTGGCTCCGTCGATCCACCTTCGATAAACTAGTGCGTGGAGAGGTGCCGGAGTGGCCGAACGGGATTGATTCGAAATCAATTGACGGGGTAACTCGTCCCAGGGTTCGAATCCCTGCCTCTCCGCCAGCTTCTGTAACCCCAGTAAAAACGTAGTTCAGGGGATATCTTAATAAGCAAAAGACGACTTATTATAAGCGTACGCTTTTCACCGTTGCCGCCAATCAGAATGGGGATCGGCCCAAAAGTTCCAAGCTTTCCCTTAAGAATCCAACGGCTCCATATCCTCCGGAAGAAGAAAATTCCGCCGGTACTTTCTCCCTTCATGCGGTTGTAAACGAGTCAGGGAATCATTGAGCCTATAGCTCCGGGATTCGAAAAAAACAACAGCGTGTAACAAGGCAAGAAGCAGTTGCATCCGATCATATGTCATGACGCCAATATCGCCAGGCGCGAAAGCCTCCCTTATACTTGCATGCGCGGCGACCACCTCCCAGATTGAAAACCAGGACAGTATAGGCTTAAGGAGCGACTTGCGCGTCGGCATGCCTTCCAATGAGGTGAGCAGGTGCGAATTCAATTCGCCTTTCAGAGCGATCAGGGTCAGGCGTCGCTTTGAGTCATAATGGCGGACGGCAAGCGAGCCGTATTCCATCCCAATGGAGCGTTCCGCCAAGATGTCATCAGGAGACGAAACGATCTCCTGATAGAGTGTCTGGTAATCTGATTCGTCTTGCCGGGACGCGGGGAATACCCATCTCTTGGGTTGCACTTTGAAGATTCTGGATGCATATCTGACGTTGCATAGCTTTGCCAATTCAGACACCGTCTTGCTCTGTTGGCGGTACTTAAACTTAGTATCATCACCATGAATCCTTGTCACAAACTGCACACCTGCATCGCCCGACAATTCAGCAATAAGTTCTTTGAGTATAGGTAAGGCTACAAAGGGCTGATCCAAAAGGACGATGCCCCGACCATTAGTCATTGTGAGCACGCGATGAATCGCGTGGCTGATCTCGTCCACGTCGCTGATGTACTCCGGCGCATGTCGGGACCAGAACGACGATAACAGTGGAAAAGATTTTCGCGAATCTTCGTTGTTGGCGATAATTTCACAAACCTGGTAGCTGTCCATTGCTGAGGGTGGTTGTTTGCTGGTTGAATCCTCAGCTTCCTTATATAGGTACTGCATTTTCCTCGCGTCGGGCTTGGTCAGGGTGCGTATGTGGACAATGAGCCGGGTATTCCGCCTGATGCTGCGAGCACTCTGCCGCAACAGTCGATCTGAAAGTACTGTGGCAAGTTGGCTATTCGCGAGGTTTCGGCTCAGGCGGTTGCGAGTGGAGTGCAGATCGCAAGGCTCGCCAAGTGCACGCGCGACGTCCGCAAGCCGGATTGATCGGGAGGTATAAATCCCTTTCAGCATATCTTGGACAAACTTGGACGTCGGGCGACCGAGCCCTTCAGCAAGCCAGCCCCCGAAATCTTCGATTGTCTTGCAGTCTTCTAGGTTGGGCATAGCGAGATACTCTGCCGTACACCATATCCATCTGGAAAATGGTGCGGTTCGGCTGAAATATGTTGAGAAACTAAGGTTTTAGGTAAAATGTCCTCATAATATAAAATATTTTTACCTAAAATGTGGATATTTTAGGTTTCAGAGCTATGCCGCAAGTTGATGTTCCGGTGACTAAGAGCCACTATCAAAGTTCAGCCGTTCTCCTTGGGGCGCTCGTGCGCCACTCTGGAGTTCAAATTAAGAATTATGTTCATAGCAATACAAGGTATTAAACAATATTGGGGATTTTAATGAATAACACTCAAAAGATTATGCAATTTTTCATGGGAGCCTGTTTGGCTTTATTTAGCTTCTCATATGCCAATGCGCAAGATGGGAGTAGAGGCTTCGAGATCGAAGAAATAGTGGTTACAGCTGAAAGGCGAGAGGAAACTATTAACGACGTGCCTCTATCACTAACCGCTTTTAATGAGCAAGCTCTTGAACAGCTCGGAATTATCGATGATCAGGATCTTGAGGCTTTGACTCCAGGCCTGCAGTTTGGCCAGGAAGAAGAGGGTGATGGACAAGGTACTACGATGCGCGGCATCGGCACTTATACTGGCGGTGCGAGCCATGCAGATACGGCGGTTGCCGTCTATACCAATGGAGTTTACAGTCGGTCTCAAATGGGTATTGCATCCAATATGTTCGATATCAATCGAATTGAGGTCGCTCGTGGTCCACAGGGTACGTTGCATGGTAAAAACTCGATTGCTGGATCTATCAGCTATTACATGAATAAGCCGACTAAAGAGTGGGACGTTCGCGCTATGGCGGAAATAACCGACCAAACAACGCAGCGTGTTTCTGTTGCCTTTGGTGGTCAGCTCATTGGGCCATTTAGTTTCCGAATTACTGCTGGTAGCTTTACTGGTGACGGCGCTCAGCGAAATATTGGACTTGGTGGTGATTATGATGCCCCTGACGTGATCAGTTATGCTCCTCAGCTACGTTTTCAGGCTGGTGCACTCGATATTAATGTGCGCTATTCATACAGCCACGACACTGGTATCCCCAGAAGTCCGTTGATGTTGTATAACCCTGACAGAACTATTCCATACATTTGCGACGGACCCTTTGCGCAAAATACGGTGTACGATCAACTTAATGATAATAATCTCACGGGAACAATTAATGGTGTCCCATATTCATGTAACGGTAGTTACGATGCGCCACAAAACCCCTGGTATGGCTATAATGAAGCTTCTCCAGCCGTAGCGGACTGTGGCCGTACAATTGCTAATAATTGTGATGGTGTGAAAAACATACTTAACGTTAACCGTCCTGGTACCTCAGATATCCTTAGAGAAGGTTGGGAAGTGAATGCTGCGCTTGAGCTTACTGACGGTTTGGTTCTCGAGTATGTCTACGGTGAGAATGAGCTGTATCAAAATACCTCAAGGGACCTGGATCTGACTAATCAGATTGCAGCACCTACGCCAGGTGGTACTTGGTATGACCGACGAAATCGTTCGCCTTTTGAAATGGACGATACTTCTCACGAGTTGCAGCTTGTTTCAAACTTTGACCAAAAACTGAACTTTATTGTTGGTTATTATGAGCACGAAGGTTTCAATCTTTGGGCGATATCACGGGATAACTTTTCCTGGGATCCGGCGGGCTATGGGAACACTTTCGCGGCATGTACGGCGGCTGGTTTTGAGGGTTCTGGCAGTGACTGGGGTGGAGATAATACTTACTGCACCGGTGATCCATTGGGAGACATATTGAATATAGATCCTGATGACAACATTACCCAGAACTACTTCGGTACTGATTCAATTCTGGAAGCTCAGGCCTATTACGCTCACGTTACCTACGATCATAATGAACAGTGGTCTTTCGCGGCGGGTGCACGTAAAACAAAAGATACTAAGGCTCGCAACGTACAATTCATTTATTGGCAGAAAAACGATGTGAACTACATGGGAGATCAGCCGTTTACTACCGTTTATCAGGCTGTTGAAAAGCCAACAAGTGCTAATGCCGAAGAAGCGGCGCCTAAGGTGTCTTGGGATGCAGTCATCTGGGCAGTAGACGCAGAGTATCGACCAAGTCAGGATTACATGATTTATGGTCGTATTTCTACCGGTTATCGTGCCGGTGGATTCAATGATTCCAGTGCCTACAATCCTCCTATTAAAGAGGAATACCTCCTTAACTATGAGGCTGGGGTTAAAGGGTTATTCTTGGATCAGCGTCTTAACATGCAATTTTCAGCATTCTTCCAAGATTTCCAGGATCGCCAGCAGGTAGCTGAAATGGATGCGGGCTTACCACTTTGTTCGCCTAACCAATCTACGCAATGTTTGGACCCAACGGCTTCAAGCCCCTTGCAAGAGTATACGACGAATATCCCAAATTCTGACATCTATGGTTTCGAATTGCAGGGGGATTATTACGTTACTCCGCAGATCAAGGTGGGTGGTTATTACACTTTGCTAGAGTCCTCGCTCGGTACGTTCACAGCAACAGCACTGGGTGATCCGAGTCCGCAAGTAGGTGTTCACACTTACCTGGATCAGGAGTCAGGAGAGCAAAGAACTACTGCCTATACTTTGCCAAAGGATTGGACGGGCAGCAGATTGCCTCAGCAGCCGAAGCATAAATGGGCCATTACAGCCTCTTATGAGACTACATTCGATGCTGTTCCAGGATCGTTTAATTTCTCAGGCTGGTTAAACTACACTGGCGAGAGATACCCAATGGTTCGCAATATCGAATCTCAAATAATGGCAGCGTATAATCGTTTGGATGTGAGAGCCACTTGGACCTCACCCGACGAGAGGTTCACCGTATCAGGCTTCGTTCAGAATGTAATGGATAAAGCTGGCTTGGTTGCTTATCTGCCATTTGGTGGCGGTACAAACCCGCTTTATGTTCCAAAGGGAACGCTAAGTGATCCCAGAAGAGCAGGCGTAATCATTAACTGGAAAATGTAATAACGTCGCTTTAGATGGGTAGTTTATCTACCAGGTCTGTGTTTTGACAAAGCCCTCCACTAAGGTGGGGGGCTTTTTTTATCTGTACACTAGAAAATCTGATTTTGAGGATTGGATTAAA
>Ga0302127_10000459_pt1 | contig 22492 bp, 20 predicted proteins | sample CB4_SCM_MG_FD_204452 | JGI IMG/M metagenome (GOLD analysis project Ga0302127, IMG submission 204452) | Marine microbial communities from Western Arctic Ocean, Canada - CB4_SCM | ecosystem: Environmental > Aquatic > Marine > Oceanic | place: Canada: Western Arctic Ocean | collected 2017-09-24
CACCGAATTCTGCCATCTGTAGATCACGTATTGAGTACCAGCCGTAGTTGTTGAGAAGTACAACGACAACGTTGATTCCGTACTGCATGGCTGTCGCCATTTCCTGCATCGTCATCAGGAAATCGCCATCACCGATTACCGCCACGACCTGCTTGTCGGGTGCTGCTAACTTGGCTCCTAACGCAGCTGGATATGCCCAGCCCATGGTGGAAAACCCGCCCGAGGTGAGATTGGTTTTGGGTTCGTAGAACGGGAATTCCAAAACGCATGCCTGAGCGTGACCCGATGACGTGACAACGATTGCGTCACGGTCGAGAGTTTCACGAAGTTCCTTGTAGAACCGTGGGACCGTTGAGGGAATAGCTTCTGATTCACGCAGTTCTTCTGTTTCATCAAGCCATGTTTGGCGTAGTTCATGAATGTCGGCAAAGTAGTCGGTTGCTTCGTAATTAGCGGTGTGCTCTTGCTGAGTGAGTTCAGTATTTATCGCTGAAATCACTTGCGTAGCATCGCCTTGAATGCCGAGCTCAAGTTCGTAGTTCTTGCCTAGTTCACGAGAGTCGATATCGATTTGTATCAGCTTGGTCGTGCCTGTCGTGAACGTGGTGTTTGCGCGGAAAGATGAAGCGACTTGGTCAGTGAATCGAGTGCCTACAGCCAGAATCACATCGGCTGAAGTGGTAAGTGCATTGCCGATCGAAGTGCCTTTCGTGCCGAGGTGCCAGCCGTAGAGCGGGTGGTCTTCAGGGAAGCATCCTTTTCCTTGCAGGGTTGTAACCACAGCCGCACCGGTTCGTTCTGCTAATTCGAGAAGTGCTGCCTCAGCATTTGCGAGAGTGACTCCTCCGCCGGCGACAATTACGGGGCGAGTGGCTGCGGCAAGCAAATCAGCAGCAGTTTCACTTGCTGCTAGGGCCTCAGTAGATAGTTCGTTAGCTGTGATCGAACTCGTTGGTACCGGATCAGGCACATCGCTCGATTCAGCCTGAACGTCCATAGGAAGACTCACGAATGTTGGCCCGGGTCGACCAGTTGTCATCTCTTTGAAAGCGCTCGCTAGATCGTCGTGCAGTGCCTGCTGTGATCGAGGTCGGTAGCTAGCTTTCACAAGAGGCTCTAGAACAGACGGAATATCTGCAGGTCGTTTTCGTTCGAGTTCTTGTAGAACTCCACGGCCTTCCATGTATGTGTGCGTCTCGCCAGAAATTACGAGCGCAGCAGTGGAATCGACGAAACTGGCACCTAGCCCGACTGCTGTGTTTAGTGCACCGGGCCCGATCGACGTAAACACGGCTAGTGGCTTGCCCGATATTCGGTAATAGCCGTCGGCGAGATGAACTGCGCTTTGTTCGTGGCGCACCTGAAGAATCTTTATTTGGTCTTGAACCGTACGAAAAGCATCAAGCATCGCAACAATACCGTGCCCGGGAATTCCGACTAGATAAGGCACTTCTTCTGCGAGCAAGCGATCCTTAACTATTTCTCCGCCAGTTCGATTCGTCACTTGGTGTAATCCTCACCCAATATTTATATGACCTGATTGCCTCTGCAGGGCTGTAGCGTTCATTCTGAACAGGTCGGTTAGTACACTTGTTGGTACGTGAGCCGCAATCGTAACGGCTAAAAGGGCTGAAAGTTTTTGCCAAGGCGAGCAAAATATAATTTGATACGAACGATTTCATCGTTTGCTATTAGCTTTGCGCCGCTTCTAATGGTGATAGGTCTAACCACACCCATATTCGGGCCTGCCGTTGACCACCACTATGTCGATAGATCGCCCGCTCACGCCCACGTGTACGTTGGTGAGGAGACGAATCTTCACGATCACTCATTGGTCAATCACGATCACGCCGCGGGTGAAACGACGGACGACGGAATATCGATTGCCAGCACATCTGCTTCCTCGGCTCATGGTCCATTGACATTAGATGGTGCCACCCTTGAGTCGTCGATTCCCAACTACGACGCTTACTTGATCGCTATGCAAATCGGAGAACCCTCTATCCCCGATAACGAAGCGATCGCTCCTTTGGATAGACCTCCTCAGCGCGGATAACTACGCAAATTATTGAGGTTTATTTGAATTGTTCGCCGTTACGCACAAAATTCTACGGTCGACAGTTCTCAGTTGGGAGCTAGAAATGTCCTTATTAAGCTGGCGCACACGCGCCGCACTTGTACTAACCGTTGTATTTGCCGTACTTGGCACAAGCACGGTTCTCGCCCATGAAGGGCGCGATGTTGGTGACTACAACTTTGTAGTTGGTTTCATCAATGAACCCGCTGTTGAAGGAATGCTCAACGGTGTTTCACTGAGGGTTACATCTCTCCATTCCGATGAAGAGCACGACGCTGGCATGGATATGGGCGGAGATATGGCAATGAGCGGCGATATTGATCTCGTTTCTCACGGTGGAGTATTCGTCGATGAGCTGGCGGTGGGCGCTAGTTATGAGTTCACGTTTGGTAACGAATTTGAAGAATTGCGTGTTCCGTTTCATGCTCACCCAATTGAGACTCAAGGAACAATTATGGTCGGTAACGATCATCCCGCTGCTACAGAAGTAGTTGTGGAAATTCACAAAAACGGGTTTCAGCCAGCAATGGTGATGATTCAGGCAGGGACTACGGTCAAGTTCGAGAATCACATGAGTGAGCCAACAGTGGTGATGAGTGGACCCTTAGGTGAAGTCGTGCCTGCTGCCGATGTTCCAACTCCGGCAAACGTGGTTCTAGGCATTACAACTCTTCAAGTTGAGGTAACACACGTTGCTTCATCCGTTGCTCAGGTCATGGATTTGAAAGAAGCTTGGAACTCTCCAGGCCAGTACAAATCTGAGTTCATTCCGACTTCACCCGGCGCGTACAATTTCCGATTCTTCGGTGAAATTGATGGTCAGGTTGTTGACGAGAGTTTCGAATCGAGCAATACGACGTTCGATGAGGTAACTCCGGCAAACGAAATTCAATTCCCAGTTCAACTGGCCGCACCACGTGAGACAGAAAACGCTGCTCGTGGCGCACTAGATGCCGCTACCGCTGCAGGAACTGATGCATCAGCCGCTTCCGATTCAGCTTCAACTGCCAATACGTTGGGTATTGTTGCGCTGATTCTCGGCTTACTCGGATTGGTACTTGGCGGATTGGCATTCCAACGTTCAGGTAAAAAAGCGTAGCTAACTCTTTAGGAGAAAACTAATGACACCGGTTCCGTTCGATACAACATACTTACCGCTGCTCCATGGAGTGGGCGGTGCGTACGATGAGGCCATTATTTTCGGCGGAATCGGTGTGCTGCTTGTTGTTCTCGCATTTCTATCGTGGAAGGCGAGCAAGGGCAAAGAAGCGCGACGTAAAAAGAGGAAGGCGCGACGAAAACGTTGAGTCGTTTTATCAGTTCTAAAGTGATTCGTTCGAGAGTTGTACTCGGACTGATTGCGATCGTATCTTTGTTTGCGCTGATCGGTGTGCCATCTGAATCGGCAGACGCCCACGCTAACCAAATAAACTCGATTCCTGCCCCAAATAGCGAGCTCGAAACTTCTCCTAGTCGAGTGGTCATTTGGTACAGCGAGCCTATCGAAGAATCGTTCAGCATTGTGACGGTTCTGAACGCCAAGGCTGAACGAGTAGATCTGGACGATTCGGCACGCGACCCTTCGGAAGCTTCCGCAATGTCGGTCGGGCTACCTCCGCTTGAAAACGGCACTTATACCGTCGTTTGGAAAAATCTATCGGCGGTTGATGGTCACAAGGTGATTGGATCGTTCATATTCGCGGTAGGAGAGCCGCTGTCTGCAGGAGCACAGATCGTAGGCGTCGAGCAACCGTTGCTACAAACTGTGGCTGATCCGTGGCTCAGGTGGCTTGTATTTCTTGCGGCAGCGATCGTGATTGGTGGGCTAACTTTTGAACTGATAATCGGCATTCCGGTTGTCTACAGCGAGGCAGCCAAAGATAGCTGGCAATCTGCAGGGGGTGCCGTTTCAGCAGCATGGTCAAAAATAGCTTTTATTGCTCTTTTCGTGTTGATACTGGCCATGCTTGGACAGCTACTACAGCAAGCCAGTGTTCTATCTGGAAATTCCGCGTTTGAGCCTGATTTTGAAGTGTTACGATCGATCGCGTTTGAAAGCGGATGGGGACGTCTGTGGACGTACCGTTTTATCGCTGCAATCGGAATAGGCGTTCTGTTCATTCTTGCAATACGCGCTGCTGCACCCATCGAGGTGTACGAATCTGACGACGAAGATGCCGGGCCTGAGCTAGAAAGTGCACTTACGGCTGATTCCGTGATTGCTCAGATAGCGGCTGTTCTTGGACTGATTTTCCTTGCCTTGATTGCCACGAGCAGTCACAATGCCGCATCGCCCTCTGAGATAAAAACTCTTGCTATCGCTACTGATTTCATTCACCTCGTAGCGTCGATGGCGTGGCTTGGCGGAGTTATTTATCTGGCAATTGCTGTCCCGGTGTTTATTCGAGAATTGGGTAGCTCGGAAGCTTCTTCGGTATTTGATTCAGCGATCTCTCGATTTACGGTTTTGGGACTGCTGAGTGCCGGTGTTCTGGTGATAACCGGAATTTTCTCAAGCTATATGCAGGTGACTGTACCCGCCGCAATCGCCACTCCCTACGGTTGGTTCCTTGTTGGCAAACTTGCGCTGATCGTTCCATTGTTCGGATTCGCTGCTTACAACGGGTTCAAGCTTGCTAAAAGTTTCGGAATTGGTGGCGAGAAGTCGCTCGGCCGATCACTGGTGATCGAATCGGTGATTGCTGTGCTCGTGTTCGCAGCCGTCGGGTGGTTGGCAAGCCTTGAGCCTGCTCGGCAGTACGCGGGTCGTACCGGTATCGGTGCTCCAGAGAAGGCTGCTTATCAGGATGTTGCAGATGGCACCGAATTCGATATAAAGATTGATCCGGCTGAAGTTGGTGCAAACGACGTGATCGTTCGGATCACAAAGCCGGGCGGCGAAGCGATCGATAACGCGGTCGATGTTCGCGTGCGACTCAAGTATGTCAATGATGATTTGGGCGAGCCTCTGGTCTCACTCGAAGATACTGGCGCCGGTATTTGGCGACTAAATGACGCTCGATTGAACATCGCTGGCGAGTATCAGGCAGAGGTCGTGGTTCAACGTCCTGATGCGTTCGATTCTCGTACTGCGTTCAGATTCGATGCTCGATCATCCGCTACTGATGTCGATTCGATCAAACCCGAAATTGACAGGGCGAACCTACTATTTGGAATTCAGCTTTTGCTGATCGGTGGACTGGTTGTTGTGCTCGGAGTCAGAGGCAAGATCATCCCGGCGATATTCAAGAATACTGTCACCCAAAAGGGGCTAATGGCTCCCGGAGTGGTGATTGCAGTACTTGGACTGTTATTTGTACTGAACGTGCAGGTACTGCGTATTGGGCTTATCGAAGATATTCGCAACCCGTTCCCGCCAACTGCGGAATCGGTGGCGATGGGTGAGCCGGTATACGCCACAGCGTGTGTTACATGTCACGGAGTGGGAGGCCTAGGTGATGGACCCGCTGGTGCAGGACTTCCGAAGCCGCCAGCTGACCTGATTGTTCACGTTCCGTTACACAGCGATACGATTCTGTTCGAGTTCATTCGAGACGGTATCGCCCAAGCTGGTATGCCGGGCCAAGACGGCGTGCTCACCGAAGATGAAATGTGGAATCTAGTGAACTATCTGCGAGCCGAATTCGACGCCAGATAACATCGTTTATGGCGGCTTGAGGTTCAGTCAGGCTTCTGGCTAGATGTCGTTGGTTACAGCTGCGCCCGATTCGACCATTACTGCGATATCCGATTCGCTATAGCCAGCAGCCAGTAAAACTTCGCGTGTGTGCTGGCCGAGCAAAGGTGCGGGTTCGGTAATTCTTCCGGGTGTTCCGTATAACTTGGCAGCGACACCGATGTTCTTAGTCGTGCCCGCAGTTGGGTGTTCAAGAACCGCTTCCATGCCTCGGTCTTGCACTTGAGGGTCGGCCCAGATTTGCTCCATGTTGAGGATAGGGCCAGCCGGAACGCCGGCGTCTTCGAGAATAACCAGCCATTCATCGGTCGTTTTGGTGGTCGTCCTTAGCTGCAGTTCTTCCTCAAGCTTGGCGCGGTTTACTAATCGACCTGCGTTGTCTTTGTACTCTTCACGAGCGATCAGCTCTTCGCAGCCAAATGCTTTTGCGAGCCGTTCCCAGTTCGGTTGATTCGGGGCGCCGACAATGATGTGCCCGTCGCTTGTTTCCAGAGCCTGATAGGGCGCTGAGTTGCGGTGGGATGATCCGAGTGGACCTGCCACTTCGCCAGTAGCGAAGTATCCGGCAGACTCCCAAACGGTGTAAGCGAGTGCTGCTTCGAGGAGAGATATTTCGAGATACTGACCGTTACCTGTTTTCAGCTTGTTGATATAGGCCGTAAGAATGCCGTAGACCGAGAACATTCCTGCGTTCATATCGGCAATCGGCACGCCTGCTTTTACTGGTGCCGTGCCCGGAACACCGGTGAAGCTCATGATTCCGCTCATTCCCTGGGCAATCAGATCGTAACCACCACGTTTGGCGTAAGGACCTGTGCGACCGAATCCGGAGACGGAGCAGTAGATGATTCCAGGGTTGATGGCTTTTAGATCTTCGTAGCCGAGCCCAAGTCGTTCCATCACGCCGGTGCGGTAGTTTTCGATGACGATGTCGGCATCTTTGACGAGCTTCTTCATCGCTTCAACGCCGGCAGGATCTTTGAAGTTGAGAACGATGCTTCGTTTGTTGCGGTTCATTGCGAGAAATGCAGCAGATTCAGTGTCGATGAAAGGAGGTCCCATACGGCGGGTGTCGTCTCCACCGTTTGGCTTTTCGATCTTGATCACATCGGCGCCCATGTCGGCGAGGAGCATGCTGCAGAACGGACCTGCGAGGATCTGTGAGCAATCGAGCACTCGTACGCCTTCGAGTGCTTCGGGCATGCCGTTCGGGTTCGGAAGAGTCTGCATGATTTTCTTTGTATCTGTGTTGATATTTGGACGCGGCTAAGTCGATGAATTAGACGGTGGAAATTCTATTCCGAATTTTCCGGTGCTGGGGGCGCTGATATGGAAAGCGTATGAGCAATGATTTGCGGTGTATTTTAGGTTTTGCTGCCTCGTTCTTCACAGCGCTTAAGGTAAGATGCCGTGCATATTCGGGTCACAGGAGAAATACAGCATGTTCAGCTTGGAAAATAAAGTTGCTTTCGTAACTGGCGGTAACGGCGGTATTGGGTTGGGCATGGCGAAGGGCTTTGTCGATCAGGGCGCATCGGTGGTGTTGGCTGCTCGGACGGTATCGAAGCTGGATGCTGCGGTTGCTGAGATAGCGGCGACGGGTGCTGGAGATCGAGTGCTGGCGGTGCAGTGCGATGTGACAAGCCGCCCATCAATTCAGGCTGCCCTTGATGCGACCGTCGAGAAGTTCGGCGGGTTGGACATCGTGGTCAACAATGCAGGGACTAATAAGCGTGCCGACGAGCCGCATCTTCTTTCAGAAGAAGACTGGCAAGACGTGATCGACACGAACCTGACGAGCATGCACAGCATGACATCACTGACGTTTCCGCTTATGAAATCACGTGGTGGTGGCAAGATCATCAACATCGGTTCGATGATGTCGATTTTTGGCTCCCCATACGCACCTGCTTACGCCGCTAGCAAGGGTGGAGTGGTTCAGTACACGAAGAGTTGTGCGATTGCGTACGCCAAGTACAACGTGCAGGTGAACGCTATTTTGCCGGGTTGGATTGTTACCGAAATGACCGACGAGTTTGGTCGATTATTTCCAGATAGGTATGCAGCGATTGAAGGTCGGACGCCTGCGGGACGTTGGGGTCAGCCTGATGATTTGGCTGGTACAGCGATATTCCTAGCGTCAGACGCCTCGCAGTTCGTATCGGGAGTATCGATCCCGATAGACGGCGGCTATAGCGTTCAGTAGCTCCGGGCGTCATCGGACGACTTGGTCGCTCGTCGCTATCTACCCATTCCCTAACCCCTTCCCGAAGGAAGGGGGGGCTCATTATCTTCAATCAGCCTCGCTGGTCGTGTGTACCGCTCTGGCCTCAAGCACTACTTGCCGGTAGCAGTTGGGGCAGATGTCGAAAGATGTAGGGCAGCTTACGAGTCTTACGTCACCGGACTTGAAAGCCAACCGAGTAGTAGTCGACGACCAGATCTGATGCCTACATCCACAAGCTGGCCGCGCTCAACGGATACACCCATCGCAGCACCGAACGACTCGTAGTCCTCAAACAAATTCCCCTCAGTGCTGAATGAATGCACCAGCATGACTGCGGTAGTTGCCGAGTATCTTTCTGCTTCGATCAGCGCTGATGCCGTACGGCTTAACAGTTGATACCGAGTAGATGAGGAATCACTGACCGTAATTTCAAGGATGTCGGATAGTCCCGCTAGACTCGTTCGATCATCGATCTCATTGCCCTGCTTCCATCGCAATGCGTTGAAAGGAGAATCGAACGGTTCGTTGACCCTGCTTTCAACAACCATTGTCATTAGCCCGTGACTGGACTTTGCTAGTACGAACAGATCGGCGAATGCAGGTCCACCGTTGGCAGGAAGTTGTGTTTCGTACTTAGGAGTGCTCAGTAACAATTCGGCATCGTTGATTGCTGTGTTGCCACCCGACTTGAACATCTGTTCCACATCTACAGGAAAGCCAAGAGCATCTTGCCAGTGGTTGGCTAGGCTCATAATCCTGAATCCGCTCCGCCAAACCTTCCCATGGCTACGGGCTAGCCGTTGCCAGTCCTTTGTGGACGTTGTCGGTACGATCATGGACATTGCGAACCCCGCTGGGCGTTTCTGAGCACTGAGCGGAGTATGCGATCACGAAGCAACTAATTAGGACTTAGGACGTGATAATTTCGTTGGGAATTCGACGCTCGCCACGTGTAGTAATGGGTGAAACGGAATGTCAGCTTGATCTCGATCGAGCGATAGTGAAAGCTGGTTCCTGCTGTCAACCTAGGCATAACTTTACAAGAATTTGATTGAATCAAATGTACTTCGGCTCGGGGCGACACATTGGTCCGATATGGGTTCTCTTAGTCGGCGTTTTTGAAGATGTTTTCGCGGTACCACTTCAACTCTTCGACACTCTCTTTGACGTCGTTCATCGCAAGATGTGTGCCCTTTTTAGACGGAGGACGTTTGCCTTTTGGATACCAACGTTCGACAACTTCTTTGAAAGATGAAACGTCGACCATTCGGTAGTGCAGGTAGTCCTCAAGAGTTGGCATTTCCTTGTGCAGGAATCGTCGGTCGACCCAGATCGAATTTCCGCAGAGCGGAGCCTTGCCTTTTCCGACCCACTTTTTCAAGAATTCCAGGGTTTGACGTTCGGCTTCTACGATATCGATTTCTGAAGCCTCGATGCGGTCGAGCAGTCCAGATTTTTTGTGCTGATTCGCTGGCCAATCTTCCATACGTGCCATTTCTTCAGGCGTGCGGTGAATGGCGAGTTCAGGTCCTTCAGCGAGGATGTTGAGATCGGCATCGGTTACGAGCGAGGCGATCTCGACGATCACTTGCTCATCGCTCAGTCCGGTCATTTCAAGATCGACCCAGAATAGATTCGTATTTTTAGGCATGACGCGATTTTAGGGCAGGATCGCTCGGTGTGCTTGCTTATAAGTTGTAATCCTGAGGAGTTCAAGCTCCATCCGGCTGTGTGATTTGCTTTGAACGAAAGTTGAGCACAAGAATTGCCGATCCGATGAGAGCGGAAATTACTGAAGCGATCAGTATTCCTGCTTTTGCCACATCGATTTCAGCGGTGTGTTCAAGAGCTAATTTGGAGATGAACAACGACATCGTAAATCCGATTCCTGCCAGAAATCCTCCCGCGGTGATAGCTCTCCAACTGAGACCCGCAGGAACTGAGGCGATTCCGGTGCGTACGGCAATCCATGTGAACAAAACGACGCCAATAGGCTTCCCTACTGCTAATCCTGCAATCACCCCAAGTGAAATACGGTTATCCAGAGCTCCAATGGTGCTGCTGTCGATTTGCAGACCGGCGTTTGCCAGAGCGAATATTGGCATGATGGCGAATGCTACCCACGGGTGAAGTGTGTGTTCCAGTCGAGACAATGGGCTGCCGGCATGTGAGGTTGCGGATTCTAGTTCGTGAATTACCTGTTTACGGCGCTTTTCAATTTTTTCTTTCTGGTCATGAACAATTGATCCGAACTGGACCGTTAGGTTCTGTAGGCGTTCATGGAGCTGTCGATCGTCGGCTAATTTGGTAGAAGGAATGGCCATCGCCGCAATGACTCCAGCCAGCGTGGGGTGTACTCCTGATTTGAGGAATGCGACCCATAATCCAAATGCCAGTAAAAAATATACGAGAGGGTTTCGTATACCCACGAAATTCGCTCCGAACAATAGAATCGCAAATAGTGCTGCGATTCCGAGACTTACGATTCCGAGTTGGTCTGTAAAGAAAATAGCTATTACTAGTACAGCACCTAGATCATCGACGATCGCTAGTGCTGTCAGGAATATCTTTAGAGATAGAGGCGCTCGGGATCCGATCAGGGCCAAGATTCCCAACGCAAATGCGATATCGGTCGCCATCGGAATGCCCCAGCCGTCAATTCCAGGACCTCCGATATTGAAAAATACGTAGATCAATGCTGGAACTGCCATCCCCCCGACAGCCGCAAATATCGGAAGTGCTGCAGCACGTGTTGAGGAGAGCTGGCCGAATAAAACTTCTCGTTTGATTTCGAGACCAACAACGAAGAAAAAAACCGCCATAAGGCCGTCATTGACCCACAGGATCGCAGCTTTACTTAAATCGAATCCGCTTGGCCCTATTGTGATTTTCGTTTGCCACAGTTCTTGATACGAGTCAGACCACGGTGAGTTGACCCACGCTAGTGCCGAGATGGTCGCTATCAGCAGAAGAATTCCACCGCTAGCTTCAATTCGGAAAAACTGTTCGAACGGGCTTAGGATTCGATCAATTGGTCGGGGGCTTAGTTTGTTTTCCATCGTTTTGAATTTGGCTTCTATGCGCCCTGTTCGACCTCATGTGAAATTTGGTTTTGAAGAATTTTGATGAGCGGATCGCGGTCAGTGGTTTGATTCTCAGGCAGTGCTGTACGAAATTCAACCATGACCGACACCCGTTCGGCCGTTCGAAAACGACTACTGGTTTTTGGTTGAATCACCGGACACCAATCCGTTCGTTGAGTTTTGAGATTGGGCCAACGGTTGATCTACATCGATCTAAACATGTTCTGATTGTTCGTCTGTTTTCCCCCTTGTAGCGATCAAGGATGCCGCCGCTGCCACAGTTAGTACCGAGAGCACGACTGCCAGAGAGGTCAGGCCAGGCATGTGGTAGATGTCTTTCATCAACATCTTGATTCCAACGAATATCAAAACTATCGACAATCCGAATTTCAAGTAGATGAACTTGTGCATGATTCCTGAAAGAGCGAAGTACAAAGATCTCAGACCGAGAATCGCCAACGCGTTCGCTGTGAAAACGATGAATGGTTCATCAGTGACTGCAAATATTGCTGGTATTGAATCGACTGCAAACACAAGGTCTGTTGCTTCGACGGCTACCAATACCGTGAGCAGCGGAGTTGCCAGCAACACTCCATTTTTACGAATGAAAAACTTTTGCCCAACGTAGTCATCAGTAGTCGGTACAAAACGTCTGAAGATACGAACAACTGGATTTCTACGTGGGTCGGATTTTGACTCATCGTGAGTTGCGATCCGTATTCCACTGAAGATCAGGAACCCGCCAAATATTAAAATTATCCAGTGAAAGTTCGCTAGAAGCGCAGCGCCGGTCGCTATAAGAACGCCCCGCATGATCAGCGCACTGATGACACCCCAGAAAAGCACCCGGTACTGATAAGCGGCGGGGACTTTGAAGAAACTGAATATCAAAGCGAACACAAACACGTTGTCGATCGAAAGCGACCACTCGATCATGTAACCGGTGAGGAATTCAGTTCCGGCTTGAGAGCCGTGCCAAAAGAACACGATAGCTCCAAAGGCCATCGATATCGAAAACCAAATTCCGCTCCAAATTAATGCCTCACGTGGGGCAATAACTTTGGCATTGCGGTGGAATACACCGAGGTCTAATGCGAGCATGCCGACAAGGAACAGATTGAAAATTATCCAAAACGAAATAGGAATATCCAAGACACGAAACTTCCACACTCGTGCGAACGCATATCTGCGTAGGTCAGAGCGTGTAATCAGTTGAAAAAACGTGGATTGCCATTTGAAGCGCAGCAAAAGATTGCTGCGAAGGCAATTAGTTCGATCTACCTGCGGATTCGGTCGAAGCCATGCGAGGTGAATTTCTTACAATCAGGAATTCCGTAATTGTTACCAATATTTGGAATTCATTTGAGATGTGCGACATTAATGCTTGGCGACCTCTGTCGACAAGCTCCGTGCTCTCAGGGATTGTAAGGTTCAATTTACGAGGGGGCATGTGATCCCCCGACAGACTGAGATATCTCGCGCACCTTCATGAACGGGGTTTTCCAAATCGTAAGCAACACATGTGAATGGTTGTTGAGGAAGGTCCAAGTTGTTTGTGCAGTGGGCAACAGTGATTCTCAGGAATTCAGTATCATGAAGTTAGATGCATGAATAATATTACATGTAATAAAGTTCACCTGTCAGCGATGTTGTAGAAGTCAGTCACAATTCGTTGGATCGAGATAATTTTTGTAAATCCGTAGCCTGTAATACATTCAGTCACAGATATTTCTAGCCTGATTTGTGTTGTTAACCTGTCTGCGGCAGGGCTATACTCCGTCTTCGTACATCCATACGTATTTCAGGAGAACGGGCTTGCCAATTAATCGTATTTTCTCGGCTAACAAAGAAGGTAGAAAAGCGCATTTTTTACAGATGCACTTCCCTTCGACGGAACTGGTTGAGCTTGCTCTGCTCGCTGGTATGGACGGTGTAGATCTCGACGGTGAACAGGGGCACTTCGATCTCTCTGAAATTGACGAGATTTGTCGCGTTGCCAACGCTGCCGGAATGACGGTTACGGCGCGTGTACCAGCAGTTGATCCTGTCCCGATCAAGCAGTATCTAGCGCGAGGTGTGCAAGGTATTCAGGGACCGGGCGTTGAAAGCGGTGAACAGGCGCAAACACTTTCGGACTCGTGTTACTACACGCCTGCCGGAAAGCGGTCTTGGGGACCCGGCAGAGGGCACTACTATGACTATCTGCCAACGATGGATGACAAGTTTGGCGGCAACAAGGGCTATATCGCCGATGCGAACGAAAACATGTTCGTAATTGCGCAGCTCGAAAGTCAGGCGAGTATCGATAATCTGGATGCAATAGTTTCAGTGCCTGGAATTCACTGCATCACGTTTGGGCAAAACGATATGGCGTCGTCTCTAGGTGTACCGGGAGAGCCGGGTCACGAGAAAGTGAACAACGCCCATGCCGATCTTGAAAAACGTGCAAGGGCGGCTGGCAAGCACTTACTTTCAGATCGCGTGAGCTACATCAGGGCAACCGTTGCATTGCTCGATACCATGCGCGGCCATTTGGCTGAGCATCGAAATGATGCGGTGGGGCAGATCAGCTAACACAACTAAGCCCGTGGGAAGAGCGTAGATTGCGTTCGACCCGTTATTTCAAACATTTGCTCAGTATTTGAGACCCAATTTATGATCATCAAAACTCCTATTCCTAAAATCGAAATCGAACGTCCTTCGCCTGATTTGATCAAGCGTCTTCAGGGAATCGGAAGCGCAATGGCTTCGGGTGAACTTCGGAAGCTTGGAATCAGTGCTTCAGTTCTCGACGGAATCAAGACGTTTACTCCCGGAACTACCGTTGTTGGCCCTGCCATAACTCTTCAGTACCTGCCAAAGCGTGAAGATCAGTTCCCAGAAGGCGAATATAAAGATCCCGAATCACAGGTTCACCGTCACGCGCTGTATCACGCTCAGGCTGGTGACATCATCGTTGTCGATGGTCGAGGAGAAAACTCGAGTGGTGTTTTTGGCGACATGATGCTGACATATCTCAAGGGCCGAGGCGGATTGGGCGTCATTATCGACGGTGCGATTCGCGATATACGTGGAGCAAAAGAAACCGGTCTTGGTATTTGGCTCACGGGCGTAACGCCGTACTCCCACACGCAGACTGTGCAGTTCCCGTACGCCTACAACGTGCCGATCGACTGTGCAGGAACGCTTGTTATGCCAGGCGACATCATGATCGCTGATGATGATGGTGCGGTGGTCGTCCCGAAGGAACTCGCCGAACAGCTTGCAGAGGCTGGTGGAAAACATGCTGAGTGGGAAGATTTCACGAAAATTAAGCTTTCCGAGGGTGGAGACCTTCGGAAGTACTACCCACTTTCTGACGAAGGCAAGGCTGAGTACGAAGAGTGGAAGAAGACGAACGGGTAACTTTTCGTTATTTCGGCTTTAGCCTGAAAATGATTTCTCACTCTATCGCCAAGATAATAGAACTACACTGGAGCCCGGCTTTTAGTCGGGTTCTAGTATTTAAATACGTGAACGTGCGAGTAACGTGATTCCGTTCGTGTTTTTTATATTCAATCGATCGTAGGGAAACGAAGATGCCATTTAACGTGGTGTTAGTTACGCCAGAGATACCTCAGAACACCGGCAACATCATTAGGTTGTGTGCAAATACTGGTGCTCGATTGCATCTGATCGAGCCGCTTGGATTTGATCTCAGTCAAAAGAATTTGCGTAGAGCTTCGTTGGATTACCGCCATCTTGCAGACGTTGCTGTTCATCAGTCGCTTGATTCCGTTTTGGAAGCAACTGATTTATCGAGAGTATTCGCCTGCGAAGTAGGTGGAACAAAAAACTACACAGAAGTCGAATACCAAGATGGTGACACGGTAATTTTCGGATCTGAAGGCACTGGTTTGTTAGACGATGTCATGTCGAAAATGCTGCCGGGCAATCGTATTGAAATTCCAATGATGCCATCGAACCGAAGCATCAACCTTTCGAACGCTGTTGCTGTTGTGCTTTACGAAATGTGGCGACAACAGTCGTTTGCTGGAAAAGAACTTCCAACGCCAGAATCTCAGGAATATTTTTCGTAATCGTTTACACTTTTTATTCGACTAGAGTTGGTGCGGTAGGATGATTACTCATACTGTCGATGGGGTCGTACTTGTCGGTACGCATTTGAATTATTTACGGAGGATTGAACGGTGAATACGCAAGCGATTATCGGATCGACGATTATCGATGGGACAGGTTCTGAACCTGTCGTAAACGGGACGATCCTCATACGTGACGGGAAAATTATTGAGGTTGGGAATTCCGACGACGTTGTAGTGCCGCCAGATGCCAGCACGATCGATGCGACCGGCAAATTTGCGATGCCGGGAATTCTTGATGCACACGTTCACGTGACTCCTAATCAAGATGTACCAAACGATGTGCGGATAAACCTACGAATCGGGTTCAGTGCAATAAATACGCTGAGGCAATCGTTGGGAGCCGGCGTCACGACGGTCGTAAGCATTGGGGGTGGGCCGGCAGCGGTTGAACTAACGAATGCCATTAAGGCAGGTTATGTCGACAAGTGCGCGAATCAAATCACCGCGGGAGTTGTGAACGCTTCAGGTGGACATGTTCGTGGTCGTCATGCCGATGGGCCGTGGGAGATTCGAAAAGCGGTGAGGGAGCTTGCATCTGCAGGATGCACAATGATCAAAACCGCTGCAACCGGGGGCTTTCAATGGGAGCATGAACGCGTTCACTGGCCCGACTACACAGAGGAAGAACTGACAGCCCTGGTCGACGAATGTCGGATGCGAGATATGCCGGTAGCAGCTCATGCGCACGGTCACGAGGGGTTGAAGTACGCAGTGAACGCCAGGGTGCACATGATTCATCACGGTGCACTGATCGGCGATGAAGGTCTTGAGGCGATTACCAAGGCTGACCTCTATTTCGTTCCAACGCTTTTTACAACTAGTGTTGGACGCGTAGCGAAGGTTGAAGCCCCGTGGACCAAGGAGCGCATGGAAGCTGCGTACCCAATACACAGAGAAGGTGTTGCGAAAGCCCACAAGATGGGAACAAAAATTGCGCTAGGCACTGACGGTGGTCCCGGCGACGCAATGGTCGAATTATCCGAATTTGTAGATTGTGGCATGTCACCGATGGATGCGATTGTGGCTGGGACGCGGAACACGGCGGACGCACTGTCGATTCTTGATCGGGTCGGAACGTTAGAGGCGGGCAAAGACGCTGATTTGCTGGTTGTCGCTAAGAACCCACTCGACGATATCGATGTGCTGCAGGTTCAAGACAACATATCTCTCGTCATGACCCACGGCAAAGTGCAGACAACTTCCGAAGAGATGAAGACGTATCTCGATCCGCGACTCAGCGGGCCACCGCGACTCATCGTACGAGTGAACGCAGATGCGTAGCGGCTACCCGCGTTCGGCTTTGTCGTATTCGGCGTAGATGTATGGGTGCTCAGGATCGTAGTTCGTAAGGGTTACGGGGTTGTCGACTCGGCCGTGTGGTCGAACGTCGTTGCCTTCGATTCCGTTTACTTTGTCGCCTAAATCGAGGCGACATTTTTCAATTAGCCCCGTTAGTCGAGCGACTACGTCTGGATGTTGGTCGAAAACGTTATTGGTTTCACCAATATCGGCTCGCAGGTCATATAGCTCGTTGATCTCTTCGTCGAGTTTTCGAACGTGAAGCTTCCAGCGGTCATCTCGCACAGCCTCGACGTTGTTTCGGTGGTAGTAGAAGAACTCTTTGCGTGGCGATTCAGTTGGTTCCGTAGCGAACATTAGAGATGAAACATCGACGGTGTCGATTGTTCTATCTTGTGGGACCTCAGCTCCGGTCAGGCCAGCGATCGTGCCAAAGAAGTCGATCGACGAAGTTAGTTCGTTTCGTACTTCGCCAGCTGGGATTTTTCCTGGCCAGCGCATGATGCACGGAACACGTTGTCCGCCGTCCCACGTTTGGCCTTTTCGTCCTCGAAGCGCTCCGTTGCTGCCGCCTTGATCTTGCATGCGAGAGCCATTGTCGCTGGTGAAAATCACGAGCGTATTTTCGTCGAGACCCTGACGTTTTAGTTCGTCGAAAATGACCTCTGCAACCCAATCGACTCCTGCCACACATGCTCCGTAGTCGCCATTTTCTGAGGCGTTTACGAGATTTTCTGGAGCATATAAAGGCAGGTGCACGTACATGTGGGCGAAGTAGAGGAAGAACGGATTTTCCTTATTGCCTCGAATGAACTTCACCGCTTCTTCTGCGTAGCGTTCAGAGAGTGCTCGGAGATCGGGTTGTTCCTGAATAACTTCTGCGTCACGAATTAGCGGTAGCGGTGGGCGACTGCGTAGTACTTCGAGACGGTCATGATCGTCGATAGCTGGATCGTTGACCTGTCGGCCCATATCGTTGCTATATGGAAGCCCGTAGTAGCTGTCGAATCCGTGGTTTGTAGGCAGGAATTCTTTCTGGTCACCACAGTGCCACTTGCCAATTATCTTGGTCGAATAGCCAACATCTTTGAGAGCGCCGGCGATGGTCGTTTCATCGGGGTTGAGACCTATGGCGTCGCCTGGGAAGAGAACCCAGTAATCATCGAATTCTCCAAAGCCTATTCGCTGTGCATAGCAGCCGGTAAGGAGTGCTCCACGAGAGGGTGAGCAGACGCCTGATGCGACATAAAAATCGGTGAATCTCACGCCCTCGGCGGCCATCTTGTCGAGCGCTGGAGTTTTGTTGATTGTGGAACCGTAAACACCAAGATCTCCGTATCCAAGATCATCGGTGTTGATAAGTACGATATTCGGCTGTGCCATTAGGTTCCCGTTTCTATTTCACTGTTCCCTATAAATCTTGGGATAGTTTGCACGCAAAACCTGGGTTAGAACAGTGATGGAGAAGTCCTTTTCAGGCAACCAGTGGAACCGAATGTGGTAACTGAGATATGGTCTGCAAATAATGTCTTGTTCAATGGGGCGGCAATTGGAGCCGTTTGGAGTCTTATAGATGCTGTTTTTCTTGCTTGCCAACCTGACCGACGATGGCCTACAGGCTTGTGTTGAAAATCCTGATGCGTTTGCTGAAGCGTGCGACAGCATTAACGTGCCCGGAGCGAGACTGCTTTCTCGTTACGCCACGTTAGGTCAGTACGATTTCGTTGTACTTGTTGAGGCCGACAGCGCCCAGACGATGTCACGACTTTCAGTGGTGCTTGGGGCGAACGCACATGTGCACGTCGAGTCAATGCAGGCGATAACGGCTCATCTGATGTCGGAACGAGAAGAAAAGCTTATTCATACTAAAAACCCAGAGAAGACTTCAACTCCCGCACAACCCGCCGAGGCTGCGAGTTAGCTGCCTAGAACAACTTCATTGGTATGGAATGAACGACTATGACAGCGGCGCAGTGCTGAAGATCACGTGGAACGGCTGGCAGTAGATCATCACAGCGTTGTAGTTACTGATATCTGTGTCGGCAGGAATCGTGTAGTTCTGATTTCCGATATTGCCTTTGAGCTTGCCTAGATCGAGGTAGCCCTGAGATTTATCGCGTCCTTCAGGATCGACCATCAGTAGTACATGCAGATCGGGACCGTTGGTGACTTTGAAATCTTCGAATCGAAGCACATGAGATTCATCTTCAAGCCTGTAGATCGTTGCATTCCCGCTTCCTCGGTGAAGACCGTCTTCATTTCGAAACGAGCCGTTTTTCAGGCTGACAGTTGAGATTTTGCTCATCTCGCTGCCCATCGATTCATCCATGGGCGAATCGAGTTTGGCAGCAGTTTCCATCATTGATTCCGCTTCCGAACGGGCAATGTTTTTAGGAATCTTTGCGTTCGCTGTTAACGGAAAATCTTCGTTCGCCACGTCATCGATGAACAGTGGTGACCCTAGCCACCACGCCATCCACAATGTCGGGATCAGCATCATGAGGCCGATGCCGAATAGGATTTTCGTTATTTGCTTCCGTTTGGGAGTTGCTGTGGCCCAATTCCAGCCGCTGGTTACGATGCTCACGAATCCGCCCTTTCGATTGAGTCGTCTTACTAGAATCTACGTAACTTGTTGATATTCGGACGCAATGCCGCGGAAAGCGACCAATCGCTGGCGACCAGTTTGCACTATGGTTTGAATATGGTCGACACCGTGAGCAACAGAAGCAAATTGGTCGTGATCACGGCAGTATTAATCGTGATGATTTTCGCTGCGTGTAGCGGCGATGAGGGTTTTCGGACCGACTCACGAGAATCTGGTCAGGATTCTAGACTGGTGAATGACACTACTCAGTCAGGTGGTCCGCTAGGGGGCGATGCTAAGGACAGTATCGAGCCGAAGCCAGGCCAACTGCCGGGGCGAACGCACGGCGACAGAAATCATGGCATTTGGCCGCAGGTGTGGTCGCAGCACGCTCCCACAATTCAAAGCTGGGAATACAAGGTCAACTGCGGCGAAGCGTCATCGCACATTGAATCGTGTTTCTTGTCAGATCTTACTTCCGTCGTGGTTACAACTCCTTCAGGCGAAATGATCGAACTAGAAAAAGACTTCTATACGAACGAGTTTTCAGGTGAAGTTACCCGCCGCTGGGTTTTATACGGTCCTGCGGACGGCAATTTGCCAGAAAAAGGCGACTACGTGTTCAGCTACTCACGTGGTGCCGAACTCGTTTATGAACAGGCTATTCCTTACGATTAAGGAGTGGTTTCTTATCCAACCGAAGTTGAGTGGAAGCGCGACGGTCGTGACATCGTTGTTAAGTGGAATCCTCCTGCCGAAGCGTCCAAAGATATGCACTACAAGGCGCTGATATGGCAGGTATAAGACACCCCAGAGGTGTTCATATCGAACGTGTTCGAATGGGATTCCAATACGGCAGTGCTGCGCGACGTTCCGATGATCGTAGGCGGCAAATATTCGCTAAACGTAGCGATATATTTCGACGATGGTTACGCCTATAGCGAGTACGTCATATTCGAGTGGCCAGAGCCGGGCGATAATGGGTACTAGTCGGCACTTAAAGTGGGTTACATGTCTGGCTCAAGGCGAAGAACTTGACCCTGATTTGCTTGAAGAACGAATGCGTCCGCCGTTTTTGTTTGTTCGAGCCACTGCCGATTAACGCCATTTGGCACCGCTACTTCGTATAATCGTTACATGTTTATTGGCAATGTCGAAGTAAAAGGGCTGGCGCGACTGGCCCCCATGGCTGGAATTTCGAATGCTGCGTACCGCATGGTCGCCCGCGAGTGCGGGAGTGCGCTTACTACGAGCGAAGAGATTGACGCTACAGGTCTGACTCGGAAGAATACGAAGACCCGGTACGACATCGCAAAGTACCTTCCTGAAGAGAAGCCGATTGCTTTGCAGATTCTTGGATCCAATGCCGAAACGCTAGTGCCTGGTGCACAGTGGTTGCAGGATCAGGGTGCCGACATCATTGATCTGAACATGGGTTGTCCTGTTCAGAAGATCACGAAAACAGGTCGTGGCTCAGCGATGATGAAGGATGTGGCTAAGACCGCAAAAATCCTCGAAGCAATGCGAGCGGTTCTGACCGTCCCCTTCACGATCAAGATTCGCAGCGGCTGGGACGAAGAGCATCTGAACGCGGTTGAAGTTGCCACGATGGCAGAAGACGTTGGAGTGGATGCGATTACTGTTCATCCTCGGACTCGATCGCAGCAGTTTTCCGGGCTTTCGAAGTGGGAGATGATCTCTCAAGTCGTGGACGCTGTGAACATTCCAATTACTGGCAATGGCGATGTGAAGTCGATGTCGGACGCACGACGTATGGCGGCCGAAACGGGCGTTGAGTCAGTGATGATTGGTCGAGGAGCGATGGGCAAGCCGTGGGTGTTCGACGAGACGTTTGAGGGTCTTTCACACGAAGGAAAGTACGAATATCAGACTCGAGTCATCAATCGTCACACCGAGCTAATTGTTGAGCTGTTTCCAGAGCACGTTGGTCTGATTCAGATGCAAAAGCATCTGTCGTGGTACGCCGGTGGGCGAGATCGCGTTCGAGCGTTCAGGGTTGAGCTTTTTGGTGCGAACAGCTACGAAGAGACCCGAGATGTGTTCGATCGCTACTGGGCGTCAGTCGATCCGTCGGTATCCGAACAGCCGAATATGGCTGCCGTTTAGCGGGCTGCGCTTTTTCGTATAGCCGTTATTCTCGCTAGAAATTCCAGACGATTTGTACCATCAACAGCAGGATGATGATCAGCGTCGTTGCGGCTGCTGGAACCGCTATTAATCTACCCGTACTTGGAGTCTTGGGCTTTCCCAGCCGAGATAGATTACGCGTCTCTAGGTGCTAACCACACAATTTTGCGGTGCGCCGCGCCGCAGGGCGCTCGACCCTGCGCCAGCCCTCTCCCAATGGGAGAGGGGGTGAACAACTAAACCGTTGGCAGTGGCATGTCGTCGCCGGTTTCGTCCTGCCAGATTCGTATACGAGCTGCCATCTGGCGAATTCGATCCTTGTGTTCCAGTTCGTTGAACAGGTTCGTGAGTTCAGCCGGGTCAGTGTTCAGATCGTATAGCTCGCACTGATCACCGGGCGAAAGATTCAGCTTCCAGCGATCACCAGTCACTACACCGCGCCACGGAATCGAAACCATTCGGTTGATCTCAGGCGAACCAAGATTGCGATCGCCCATTCCATTCCACTGGATGAACACATCGTTATCAGAAAGATCTTCTTCACCACGTAAAACAGGCCGCAGAGATTTTCCTTCGAGATGATCTGGAATCTCACTACCCGACAGATCGAGCAGAGTAGGAACCAAATCGACTTGACCGATAGAACCAGCTATTCGTTGCGGCTGCATATCGGTCATCCACGGTACGTACATCAAGAACGGAACATTGGAAGCTTCTTCGTAAAGGGACCGCTTCTCGAGCATGCCGTGATCGCCACCCATTTCGCCGTGCTCGCTTGTGAACACAACGATCGTGTTGTCGGCTTGTCCGCTTTCTTCGAGTGCTTCGAAGATTTTTCCAAGCTGGTTATCGACAAGAGTTACGTTCGCGAAGTACTGCGCCCGTAGCTTGCGGAAACCTTCTTCGGTTGAGGTGTCGTGGAAGTCTCCTCCAGCTTCACCTAGCGGATTATTTCCGCCACCCATGTAGTAGTCAGATCGTAATCGGTTCACGAGCGAACCTGAGTCGGGTCGCTTCCTGAAACCAGGACCAACTTCGATTTCGTCTGGATCATAGAGATCGTTCAGCGGACCCGTGTATGGCGGGTGCGGCTCGAAGAAGTTCACGTAGAGCATCCACGGCTGATCGGCGTGCCGACCTTCTGGATATTCAGTAATGAATTTCGATGCAGTGTGACCCAAGAACGCTGCTTGGGTCTGTTCTTCAGTAAGTTCTGCTGTCCCTGTCCACGC